>SDBT01003509.1_pt1 | contig 27066 bp, 9 predicted proteins | sample 2277101 | NCBI WGS metagenome assembly SDBT01 (sample SAMN10404973, study PRJNA504765) | marine sediment metagenome | isolation source: marine sediment core GS10_PC15, 103 cmbsf | place: Arctic Ocean: Southern Knipovich Ridge | collected 2010 | reverse complement strand
TCAATACGATATTCAATATACAATTAGCCAAGGAGAGACTGCGAGCGGAGATAATCAAATTGTAATTACTGTTTACGATCATGTAGGTAATATTAATACTGTTGCTATAGGATGTACTCTTGACAACGATGCTCCACAAGCTTTGATAATTAGTTCTGTTGATACCCAATCATCAGCATTACTATATTATGATTCATCAAACACAAGGTTATATTTCTCTAATGATCAAAGTATGAGTGAATCGTTTATTATTAGAGTTACGGGAGAGGACCTAGTATCTGAGAAATTAAACGCTACAGGTGAGAGCGAATTCGGTGATATTCCAGGTGATACAAGCTATTCTACCTATTATGAATTAACATATAAGATAGATCAGTATGAAGAGATAATCGATGGCTATATTACAGTTTGGTTATTTGATCAAGTTGGAAATAGCGATTCAATCAATTTGACATGTGTAAAGGATAATTCAGCTCCTGATATAACAATAGAATTCCCTGACCACAAAGTCTGGAATAACACAAACGGAGGGGTAGCTTCTTTTGGTGGATCAGTCTCAGATAAAGGAATTACATATTTGAGTGGAATCACTCCCAATTCATTTAACTACTCTACTGATGGAGGCTCAACAAATGTTACTTTTACCAATGACAATCCAGGAGGTTTCATATGGATTGATGAGAATGAAATACCAGCTGTTAATGATGTTAATATTACCTTAATTATTTTTGTATGGGATAGGGTTGGCAATGTGAATTCATCAAGTGTTGAAATATGGCATGATGATACAACTCCTACGATTTTTTACACTGATCCTACAGCTGGAAATGTAACGAACAATGGCGTTTATTATCAGCTCAATGATAATGCCACTACTTATTTTGATATCGATTTCAGAGTGAATGGCTCTCAAAGCTTCTCAAGTGATCTTGTAATAGCTGAGTATCGTACTGATGATGGTCAAGAATGGCACACAATTTTTAATTATACTTTAAGTCCATCCAGCGTTGATTTTACTACTGATTGGCAAATTGAAAGATGGAACGAGACTTTGTTTAATGGTGAAAACACAATAGATCTCTGTGTGACAGATGAAGCTGGAAATGTTCTCATTCACAGTTATTCTTATTTATCCGCGGGATTTTTATTACGTTTAGATACCGAGGGACCAAAACTCGTCAGTATTAGCGTAAAGGGGGATGAACCTGGGATTTCGGATAGTAATCTCTATGATTGGGATGGAAGCGATTTCTATCTTAATTTCAACTTCAGTTCCAAAGAAATTATCAACAAAGTATATTTCTATAGCGACGAGAATCCACAAATAAAAGAGTATACTAACGAGTCCTATGCGGAAATATTTACATGGTACAGAAACTACATTAATATTACTCTCTCCTATTACTATATAGTAACAAACCAAAATGTCAGCTATGATATTGGAAATACAGGTAATCGTAGTATTTTTATTCGTACTGAAAATAATGCAGGGTTGAATAGCACTTGGGTTGAGGTGAATTTGTTCGTGGATGAAGAGGATCCAACTCTTTCGCTTGATTCAATAACAGAATTGAATACAACCTGGACGATGTATCCAGAAATTCTAACTGGAAACGGTACATTATATTATAGTGATGAAATGGGGACAAATCACGCTGGATTCTCTGTAACTCTTGTTTCGGACGATCCAAACGGAGGAAGTGGAATGAGTGACGGTTATGTTCACTTTAAAGCTTTTGATGCTATAGCTTATCAAAATGATACTCTTACTGGTGAATTCTATGTGGATAATTCACCTGAACCAAGCGATCCATGGATAAAAGCATATGCTATCGATTCTTCGGGAAGAAATAGTAGTATATTTTCATTTGTCCGTGTAAGAAAAGATGCTACTGACCCAACTCTACCGAGTATTGTACAAATTTCCGAAAGCTCTGAATACTTGTATTATGACAGCTCGATTTTCTTTTATTCAAATGATCAAACTATGAGTGAATTGTTTACTATTACACTTACAACAAGTGATATTGGAGCCGGTTTAGCTAATGCTACTGGTAGCTCAGATTTTGGTGCCGAAATTCCCTCCGATACAAGCTATACGAGTAATTACCAACTTTCATATAATGTTTCTAATGGAGAAAATGCTGGTGGGGATAATCAAATAGATATCGTCGTTTATGATCGTGTAGGCAATTCTATATCAATTAGTTTAGATTGTGTGCTTGATAATACCGATCCTTCAACTCTTTCAATCGATGATATAATAGATGTTATTTCGTCTGAATATCTTTATTACCCTGGATCAGGAGTTATATTCTATTATTCAAACGATCAAGTAATGAATGATCCGTTCACCATTCAACTAAAAGCTTTTGAGTCATCAAGTGATATTCAGAATGTTACAGGTAGTTTAGACTTTGGAGAGATTCAAAGTAGTACTTCCAATGTATCTGGTACTTTCGATTTGACTTATTCTATTGCTCAAGGTGAAACTGCATCAGATAACAACTTAACATTAACTGTTTATGACAATGTAGGTAATAATGCACATATTAATCTTACTTGTACTCTTGATAATATTGGTCCCAGTAATGTTGATATATCTACAGTACTTACAGGTAGTGCTGAATTCCTTTATTATTCATCTGATACATTCTACTATTCTAATGATCAAACAATGAGTGAAAACTTTGATGTTCGGGTCACTTGTGATGATTTCGGTAGTGGACGTCAAAAGGCCAATGCAAGTGAATTTGGAGATTCTCCCTCTAGTACTGATTATGGCTCTTCTTACTACCAATTATCATTTAATGTCAATCAAGGTGAAACAGCTCCTAGTTTCAACATTGAGGTGTGGGATAATGTAGGGAATCCAACGCCTATTTCTCTTACAGCGGTTCTTGATAATACCTCTCCTACCGTACCATCTCTCACAGGTGTGATTGAAAGTTCGGAATATATTTATTACAGTAGCCCTGTGTTATATTATTCCAACGATCAAGCAATGGGACACAATTTCACGATTCAGTTTACTACAAGTGATTCTAGTGCTGGATTGCAGAATGCGACAGGGAGCTCTGATTTTGGATCTGAAGTCCCCTTAGATATTACTTATTCAGCTGTATATGAGCTCTCATATAATGTTAGTCAGACGGATGACGCGGGTGGTGATAATCAAATCATCATTACTGTATTTGACAATGTAGGGAATAGTATTACCGCTATTTTAACTTGTAATAGAGATAATCTCTCTCCTGTCTCTCTTGTTATTTCTAACATTATTGAATCTTCTGAGTATTTATACTATGATTCTAACATTCTCTATTATTCTAGTGATCAAACCATGAGTGAAAGTTTCACAATTAGATTGACTACTATTGACACAATTTCAGGTCTTCAAAATGCTACTGGAGAGCCTGAATTTTCTTCAAGTCCCTCTGATTTGAGTTATGTACCTGAAAATTACTATGAATTAACTTATACGGTAGTTCAAAGTGGATCTGCTAACGATGATGAAATAACAATTACTATCTTCGATATGGTCGGAAACATAAATACTATAAGTCTTGATTGTATACTTGATGATGCAGCCCCAACAAATCTGGATATTGTTAATGTCATTGATTGGAGTTCGTCATATTATCTCTATTACGATGATCCAGCATTCTATTATTCTAACGATCAAGGTATGAATGATCCATTTACGATTAAATTAAACGCCTCGGAATTTTTGAGTGGTATTCTGAATGTTACAGGCAGTTTAGATTTTGGAGAGATTCGAAGTAGCACATCCAATGTATCTGGTACTTTCGATCTAACATATTTTGTTGCTAGTGGAGAAACTGCCGGAGGGGATAATCAAATCGATATCACTATTTTTGATAATGTTGGGAATTCAGACTCAATTAGTTTGGATTGCACTCTTGATAATTCCCCTCCTGCTTCTGCTGTAATTTCTCTTTTAAGTGAATTTTCTGAACATCTTTATTACAATGATCCTATACTTTATTACTCCAACGATCAACCTATGAGTGAAAATTTCATTATTCGTATTACCTCAAGTGATTCTATTTCAGGGTTATTAAATGCTACAGGAGAAGATGAATTTGGTAGTACACCAGGGGATACAAGCTATACAACATATTATGAACTAATTTATACCATAAACCAAGCTGAGACTGCATCTACGGATAATATTGAGATAACTATATTTGATCGTGTTGGTAATACCATTACAACAAGTATGATTTGCACTCTTGATAATGCCCCTCCTACTCTTCCTGTAATTACTCTTGTTACTGAGTCTTCCTACTATCTTTATTATAATTCTCCCATATTCTATTATTCTAGTGACCAAGCTATGAGTGATAGTTTCACAATACGTTTTACTTCAAGTGATGCATCAGTTGGTCTTCAAAATGCCACTGGTGAACTTGAATTTGATACTAGTCCTTCTGATCTGAGTTATACACCTGATAATTACTATGAATTGACTTATACTGTTGATCAAGGTGACTCTGCTGATGGGGATCAAATTTTGATTTCGATTTTCGATCTTGTAGGGAACAGTATTATTAGCAGTTTTTCAACAATTCTTGATAATACTCCACCTATTTTACCCACAATCGATATCGTCGAATCTTCAGAGTATTTGTACCTCAACTCGAGTACTACAGCTTTCTATTATTCTAACAACCAAGTCATGGGTGATCCATTTACCATTCAACTCTCCACTAGTGATAACAGTTCTGGTTTGCTTAAAGCTAATGGTAGTTCTGATTTTGGCGCGGAAACACCTGAAGATACTAGCTATACAGGTGGGTATGATATTCAGTATACCGTCAATCAAACAGATACTGCTGGTGGGGATAACCAAGTAGTTATTACTATTTATGATCAAGTCAATAATCCCCGTACATTTAATCTTGTTTGTTATCTTGATAATGATGCTCCCTCAATAAATGATTTATCTATTTTAGAAATTTCTGATTTTACTTACTTCGTTGGAGGAGCTTCTCCAATTTTTTGGTATAGTAATGGAATGTCTTCTGATGTTCCTGTTTACATTTCTGTAATAACTGATGATGGTTTACAGGTTGAAGATAGTGGAATTCAAGTAGTGGAATTTCCTGCGATATTCAATTTCGGGTCTTCTTTCAATGACTCTTCTCGTCAATACAATAATAGTTTTCTAATCTCAAGCGATAGTAACACTAATGGATCATATATTTATAGGAGCATTGATAATTGTGGTAATATTGAACTTTTATCTATAGATATCATTCGTGATAATCAAGTCCCTTCAGGTTCCATCAATTCCATTCTTGAAAACTCAGAATACATCCATAAAGATCCTAGTTATACTAACCTTTGGTATTCAAATCATATGGGGTCAAGTGTTGATGTTTCTATTAATTTAACTGTTTCAGATCCTGGTTCTAACTCTGCTGGGATTTTCGAAATTCAATTCCCCACTTTTAATGAAGATATCAAACAAAATTTATCTGAAGGAGTTCCTCGTACTTATCATATTGACTCTTCGGATACTACGAACGAGGAAATCTACTTTACTGTTTATGATAATGTTGGAAATACATATCAAGTATCTCTTCAAGTAATCAAGGATCTTACTCTTCCCTCTATTCAATTTGTTGACATTCCTAATCCGATATATGATCCTGACACTATTGAATTAGATTCAACTGGCAATTGGTTTAATCAAGAGAAGCTTTCTTCTGGATTTCTCATTTCTTCCTCTTCTAGTGATCCTTTGAGTGGTTTACGATCAGGAAGCGGTATATACACCGTTAATTTGACTTGGGATAGTACAGCTGTTGGAAACGATCAGATTGATTTAGATATTAGTTCTAGCCACATCGTTGATGACCTTACTGACGATTTTGATGGAAATATCACGATTACTTTGTTTATTTATGATTATGTTGGAAACTCAGCCCAATCAAGTATTATTATCCGATTCGATAGTACTTCTCCAACTTCTGATGATGGCTCATTAACCCCTCAACACCAGAACGGTGATATTATTTCGCTGATTGGGAATACTTCTGATGATGGTTCAGGTGTAAAAAATATCACAATTGATGATTTAAGTACTGGTACTCATTTTCCCACTCTTATTTCCAGTAATTTCACCAATTGGTTTTTGTGGAACAATTCTGCCTTTAATGATGTGACCCCTGGTAATAACATTACTATTAATGTAACCATTTTCGATAATGTCAACAATGTTGTTAATTACACTATTCCTATTACTTTCCATGTGATAAATTTTCTAGTGTTTGATACTTCACAAATTCCTCAACGTGTAGAAATTGATGAACCCAATCCTTTGGATTGGAATATTACAATTGAATTTGTTTTTGACAGTAGTTCTATAGGTGAATTTGATCCAGTTATTGGTTCAAATTTTATTAATCTCTCTCAGTTTAGCGCTTCTATCAATGGTACCGATTTACAAATTAAACCTGGGTCTCTCGAATGGATCACAGGTCCTAAATTACAATTTACTGTTATTTTTCCAGATAGTTCCAGTAGCACAACCATTTTAGAACATCTTACGATTGGTGAATCATGGCGAAAGGATATCAGTATTGAATGGAAAATTAATACTGCTGCTATTGGAGTTTTATTTAATAAAACAAATCCTAATGTAGTGTCTTATCATGATTTAGAGGTTTCTTATGTTTTCGATGATCGTGTTATTACAGAAACAGATAATCCAGATACTATGAATATTACTTTACATTTTGAAAAAGATGGAGCTTTTATGGAGGGTGACAATCCATTTGGATTTGTTGGTAGTTCAAATCTTGTGTTTAACGTGAGTGGGGGTTATATTGTTATTCCTATTGGTAGTAGGTATATTGGAAGTGGAAATTACATATTTTCAATCCCTCTTCCCTCTAGGCTTCCTGTTGGCGATAAGGATATAAATTTCACCTGGCAATTTTCTTCGGGTTCAGGCTCAGAATATGAATATGTAGTTGAGTCAAACTCAACAACACAAGAGGTTTCTTCTGTAGTTAAATATCATGATATAGAAATTACTGCAAATGTACCTACTGAATTGCAGCTTTTCGAGATAGATGGAGATTTCTACTTTACTACAAATTTCACTATATCTGAAAATAATGGAACAGGTTTCAATCCTATTACCAATCTTGAGGAAACCAATCGATTAAATCTTTCATCCTTAGATATTCAGGGAAACAATTTCTTATCTCAATCAACTAATTTTGTTAATCTTGGTAATGGGGATTATTCCTTTGATTTTAAGATTTTTAGTGATAATATGACAAATTCGTGGATTGGTGATCAAATTGTATCATTCCCTGTTTTCAGTCCAACAGATCTTTATGAGAAAGGTTATGCATTAATCACAGGTCATGATTTTCGTGTTTTGATTATTGATGTTTATGTATCGGGTACAGGGATTAAGGAATTTGATCCAGATGAGCGAACAATTTTTGAATTAGACCTATATGCAGAAGATGAAGCTATATTAGATTTGCCTGTAGAGGTTACTGGGCTAAATAATAGCAATTTTATTAATATCTTCTTAGAAAATAATCAAGATGCTAGTAAAAACACAAGTATAGAATTGATAAACAATTGGGAGGAGTTGGGTAGTGGATATTATAAAGTTACATTTGTTTTAGAATCACTCGTAGCAACCCAGGTAGGAGTTCCTTATGATTTTATTAAGACAGAATTAACAATTAAAGATTCTAAGGGTCATAATGCGACTAATTTAGTGATTATTCTTAAAAGTCAGGATTTCGTAACTCTTCTTGAACTCGAATGGATTGAAACTCCATATAAAAAGTTCTCTTTTGTTGAATTAAACGATACAAAAGCAAAAGATGAGTATACTTTTCGTGTTTCTTTAGGTCAAACTATTGTCATATATTTCAAGATTTTTGCCTTCGAAGATCCAGCTAGAACACCAATCAATACTACTGTAAACATTATATGGGAATCACCTTGGAACACTAGCTATCCAATACAAAATATTGATGCATCTGGCTATGTCAAATTGAATCTAACATCAGATCGGCCATGGCGGGAAATTTTTGCCTGCTATGAGGAATATAATCGTGAGAAGCAGCTTTCTCCGGAGTTTGCTCAATGGCGTTTTAATGTAGAATGGGATGAAATAACTGCAGAGGCTACTATTACAGATGATAACGAAGATGATATGATTGATAATGTATTAAATGTTGATGGAAATTATTCACTAACGTATTCTACTTCATTTGAGCAATCAAAGAATAATGCTGCAGGGAGCCAATTCTTAATACAGATCGATTTATCATCCTGGAATTTGTTCAACAATGACTGGGACTCATTTACAGGCACTTTAGTTGAATATTTAGATAGTTATACGAATTTAACCTATCCTATTGTTGATGGGAAAATCGTGTTGGATCATTTAGATGGAAATGGTTCACGAAAATTCACTTTTCTAGAAGGGATAATACCTGTGGGTAATATGTCCATATCTGATATTTTAAACACATACGAATTTGCTGATGGTAAGATTGATTTACAGCTTCAGTTTTATGATGTATTCAAAGCTGATGTAGTGTTAAAAACGTTGAATGAAACTGGCCCAGGGATCGCTTATCGGAATTACTCATCTTATTCTGGATATTCAGGGCCTGTATTTTCCTTTGTTGATGAGACTTCTAATGCAACTATTCAAGAGACAATAATCTGGACGAAGCTTAAAGTTACTATATCAACCCCAGATTCACGTATTCCAAAATTAACAACTGGTACAATCATTGTTGAAGCATTTTATATTCATAATTCAACTATTTTACTAGATACTACAAATCGAGTCTTTATAACTGATAATAATCTTGGTACAGACAAATCAAGCGTTGAATGGAGCAATAATAGAGTAATTTTTTCCCCTTTGCTCTCACGAGGTATTGTTGAACGAGTTAAATACAATATCAGTAGTTTTGATGATAGGACATATGGAATTTCTGTATTTGAAAATTCGAGCAATGGAGCTAGTGATGTTTTTACTCACATTATTTGGGATCAAATTCAATTTGAATTTTCTTTGCTTGATCCGGCTATTCGTTTTAATGTTAATTCTTCAGCTTATTTACTCTTAGCAGCGTATTATAAATATGATAACACTCCGTTTAATGGAACAATAGGTACTTCTCATGGTTTTGATACTGAAACAATTCATTATATTAATAATAATCACACTTGGAATAAAACTGTTAAGATTTATCTAGAACCTCATGAATTGCAAAGATTGAACACAGGTCGAAAACCATTCAGATTTGAAAACTTTACTGATAATATATATGGATTGGAGATCGATGGTGATCGTGAAGGTTTAGGTTATAAAGTCTATTACTCTGGTGGTGCAAAATTCCTAACAATCATATGGGATCGAATCATTGTTGAATTTAACGTATCAGGATCCAAAGTTGATTCCATACAAACTCTACCTGGTTACTATGTTAATGCGTCAATATTAGTTTATTATGAAATTGATGGAAAATTAATTAATTCATCGAATTTTGTATATACCCTCAATAAGAATAATGCGTTATTTACTGAGGTAAATCGTTCTCATCAATTTTTCTACGATTATGAGCATGGAGAAGCCGATAACAACTATACAATAATTGATGCATATGATTACAGCACGATGCTCAGTGGAGCATTTAATGTTAATGGAGAACCATTACCATTTTTATCGATTGAGTGGTTTGACCTTCAACCGCCCCGATCGATTGAGAGCGGAGTGAATGATAATGGTGATGGAACTTTAACGTTCTTCATTATTGCTACTGATGATTTTCCCGAAAAATATTCCGGTAGTGGGTTAGTAAATGCTACTGTCCAGCTAAAACTCGCAGATCATTTAAGCTATGGAAATGTTTGGAATTTATCGTCTACAATTATCTATTCAAATTTTAGTATTGTTTTTTACGGAGTAGTAAATACTTCAGATGATATTAATGATCTTCGAAACTATTTTGTTTATGGCCAAAATCTTAGCTATCAAATAATAATTACAGATCAGCGAGGTAATTCTCTGACTAAAGAGGATTCGGTGGAACTCTTCGAAGATAGAGATGTTCCTGGCATTTCTCCTGTTACAATATCTTATTCTGATACAATTGATGGCAATATTTTAATTTCCTTTGATACTTATGATGATTGGTCTGGATTAAGGGATGTATCTATCCGATTTTCCGATCCTGACTCTTCCGAGTGGTCAATCTCACATGAAGTGGACTTTTTATTAAATTCGGATAATAAATCTGCTACATGTTGGTTCAATGCAAGTTTTGAGGTCGGAGAAAGTTATATTTACGAACTAACGGTTACAGATCAGTCAGGAAAGCCACTTGTCGTAGAAGATCATTTCAATATTGCTGATAGATCGGCCCCTCATTTATTGGATATACCTGAACCGATATTTAAGCTTAGTGAGTTTGGAAACTTCTATATTGAAGTGACAGTTGGAGATAATGGTTCTTTAGTCACTAGTGCTATTCTAATTTATGAAATACAAGGTGAATATCCAGTAGAAATAAGTTTAACTGAATTGATAGGAGCAAGATATGGTGGTAGTGGTTCATCAATAAATAATCAATTCAAATATACAAGAACCTTTTCCAAGTCATTCAATGTTCCTACAGATCTATTTTCTCCAACACTTGTTACTTTTACTTTAAGAATATTCGATTCAGAAGGAAATAGTCGAGAAATTGAGAATTCCAAATTAATGTCTATCTTAACATCTGATAGTTCATTGGTAGAAGAATTTGAGATCCCTGCAAGTTCTACTGACTTTCTGTTAAATGAATATGTTTTATCATTCATTGCATTAATGCTTTTAATTTTTTCAGCCTTAATTATTCAGAGATTCCGTACTATAAGTGGATTCGATAAAAAGAAAATCTTAGAGGCATTAGACCAAATTTCCGAGAATGAAGTTTGGGAAGAAAATGATAATATATCTATGGGATTAGTTGCAAGTTTTTTTGATCAAATAAAGGGTCCTAATCCAATTATTTGGTTCCCAGATAGATTAGAAACTTCTGAGATGATGATGACTTCCCTTGCTGACAGATCTTTCTCAACATTAGGGTTTGTTCCTAAACCAGATGAAGTAAAACATGCTACTTTCCGTGTGCATATTGGTGGCGAAAAATGCACAGTATTTGGTTATGGTTTTGCGATTGAGAACCCTGAAGCACGTGGAGGTCAGGAGAATCTTTCGTTATGCTTTATTATCAGACCTCCGTGGGGTAATCTAGAAAATATAAATAAATTCTTAAACGAACTACTTGAAAATATGGGAAAAGTTAAAGAACTAATCCAAGAGGCAGCTGACCAGAAATTTGTCCAGAAAGAGATGGAAAAAACTCGTAACTTCTTTACTCGTTCTATGTTACTTTTCAGAAGAAAATACAAAAGGGAGTTTATTGAATAATGCCAAAGGAGGATAATATTGGATGATGGAGCTGAAAATTCTTCGAAAATTGTTTTCATTACTTGTAGTATCTTTATTATTAGGGAATATATTCATAGGATTATCCTCCATTTTCATATACGATAAATCTGAATCGGATATTACCAATACATTCTCTCTGAGTACGGATCGAAGATTAATGTCTAAAGATAATCTTGCTAGAAATCTATCCTTCGATTCTATAATACCGTATAGTACCTCTGGTATAATACAAACTAATGAAATATCTAGTAGATTTAATGCCTCTAAACCAACTAAGTCTCAATATATTACATGTAAAATAGGTTCAATATATGATCTAATTATTGATGAAAGTACTGGGCTCTATCCCAAAGCAATGGAGACAAATGCCTCCTTAATGAGATTTTTGTTAAATTTTACAATTGAAGGAGTAGAAGGGTTAACTAATCATGAGGACGCATTTGAGAATTTGACTATAAGCAATGAAACAGATTTGTTTCTCATTGTACCTGATTGGGTGTCGGATGATTGGACTTGGACTAATTTATTTAGTGGTGCGTTACCTACTGATAATTATTCACTTAGTTTTTCTCTCAATGTTTCAGTTTTAAGTTCATTAAATCTTGGTAATTATAATTTAACTTTGCATACTTATTACTATCATTCAGTTATGCGTAATTCTTATGATTACATACCCCTTCCAATGAAAGACCTACGGGTTTCTTTTAGGAGCATTACTCCATCCAAGTTTAATAATAAACTAGAAACTTCTCAGCTCTTCAATATTTCGGTTCAAGTGACTGAAACCGTTGATGGAGAAACATTCAATTACGTTCAATCGCTCCCAAAAATAAATGATAGCCAAAATCAGTTGATAAATCCTAATGTAACTCTAATTTCTAATAGTGGAGATAAAAGCGGGATTTTACCAATTATAAGATTCACAGATCTTAGTCAAGAAACAGAGGGGAGATATTTTTTTGAAGTCAACTTAAGTTCTAGTTTAGCAGCTTCATTCATTGATGGCTTACATAATCTTGTTGTTTCTGTTACAACTCATGATGGAATTGTTGCGAATAATGATTCATTTGATAATTTTGAAGCTCAAGGAACAGTACTCCTAGTTAGAATCAAAGAAATAAATGTAGGATCAAACGATCTATTAAATTGGAGTACTTTAACGAATAATGGAAAGGAAGAAACCTTTTTCCGTGTAAATATTTTCGAAACGATAACCGTATCTTACCAGGTGTTCGAGGAAAATGGAACAGACGAAAATTCTAGGCAATTAATTGGATATCAAGATCCTAATCAAGCTGATAATCCTTTTGCCAAAAATACTAGTGACTCTAGTTCCTGGGGGAATGGTACAATAACACTTAATGCAAGTACCCTCACTCCTGCAGGTGGTTATTCTTTGTTTTTCTTTGTGATAGGTCATCGAACCTCTCAAGAAAATAGTTTACCAACTAATGTGACTATCTATTGGGATCTTTTAAAATATGAATACAGCTATAAGGACAATCTTGATGAAATTGGCACTAGCTCATCTTATAATCAAAGAGCTCTGGGAATTGATCTTAATTCATGGTGGTTTTTTTCTCTAGAAATCTATTATGCCTCAGATAATACACCTGCGAATTCCACACAGATGTCGTATCGGTTTTCTGATCAATCTTGGCTGGATATTACTGATGGTGCTAATGGAGATCCTCTTGATGGCATAATTGTCATAAATCGAAGTAGTAATATAGCTGCTGAACTAGTATTTGAGTGTAGAATTGAAAATGGGTCTATAATTGACACTCAGGGGACCTATTTTGTTAATAAAACAGTAGATACTTCTACATTTGACTTAAACGTTACTTGGACTTATATCATTGTTGAATTAGAACCTTTCGATCCTGATCGACGCCTTGGAACTCTCACACAGACAGGGATATATTTGACAGCTTTTTGGGCACATAATGAAAGTATACCATTTAATGGATTTCTAGTAGGAGAAGATTGGCTTGGTTCACAAGATTATGAGATTATCAATGGGAATGGCATTTTTGGGGGATTAATTCAAACAGAAACGGGAAGTTATTTGTACAAAATCACAGGTGTTGTGGATTTACTTTTTGGAATAACTAAGATAACAAATAGAACTGGGGGGACGAATATCAGCATTGAGATCATTTGGGAAGAAATTTACTTCACCTTTTCCAATGAATATAATTCTTCGATAAATCCAGTATTTCAAGATTTTAGACCTGACTTAGAGTATTTCTCTAATTTTGGGGAAAACACATCACTATTTTGTTATGGTATCCACACTTATGATTCTACACCTTTTAAAGGGGAAGCGACATTATATGATTCATATAATATAGATAGTTTTGTGCTTGATTTTAATACAGATGGAGTTGCAGTTTGGAAAGGAGATTTTTCGGAAGCTTTTGTACCTATAGATTTTCGAATTTGGGAAATAACTAATGCCACAAATGATTATAATGTTAAAAATGTAGGTGAGGATACATTAGCAACCATATCTTGGGATAAAATTGTTATTTACTTTGATTCAAATATGTTTTATCCTCATGGATCAATAGCCAGTGTGGATATAAGATTTGAGTATCTAGTTTATAAAACTAAAGAAGTGAATTTGAGTACTGTGAAGTATAATCTTAATACAAGTAACGCTTTCCATTTAGATATTAATTGGACTCATTTTACAGATTTCAGCTTAAGACCTGCAGTTCGCTGGTATAATGTTTCAGCTTTATATGATTCAAGTACAGGACTATCTGGATTTGAAACTAGGTATAATTGGATCAATGAAGATTCAGGGTATCAAAATGGAAATTTAGTCATTTGTTGGATTGATGACAAAGATCCTTCAATTAAGGAATATTATACTAAAGATTTCGGTAATGGAACTATTTGGATAATAGTTGAAGTTACTGATAATAGTGAGGATTGGATAGGTAGTGGAATCGCTCATGTTAAGCTCTTTGACAAACGTTCTTTAGTTGATCAGGAATTTCCACTTACACCATTCAATTTTAGTCTGTCATCGGAAAATATCCTTCGTTATGCTTTCAAATATAATTATGATCAAACAATATCTGGAGGTTTCTTTGGTTTTGATTTTGGTGAACAGTTAAATTTTATAATTACTGTGACTGATCATGGAACTCCTGATTTTCCTGATTGGATTGATAATTCACGGAATAGTCATACCACTTCTACTCCTGAGTTTTCTTTGATCGTAAACCGTGATTCAGACCCGAATAATTATGGAATACTATATTTCCCACAATTCTTAAGTGAAATTGAAATTAGTTATTCAACTCTTAATACTTCAAGTAGTACTATTGAAGGTGATCTCCTCGTCAGAGTTTCTGTTCAAGATAGCGTCTGGTCAGGATTAAATAATCAATCAGCTCGACTTATTATTACCGATTTAGGAGGAGATATAATTATCAATACTACTATGGAGTCTATAGATATAATAAATGACCTATCTAAGCGTTCTGCAGTAACGTTTACTTGGTCAGGCAATCTGCCAGTCTTTCATTATTTTTTCTTTACAGTTATTCTAACCGATAATGCTGGTAATACTAATAAACAAACTATGGAGACCGAGATAAAAGATACTGTTCCTCCTCGAATTATTGATATATTTACATCTAAAACCGCTGATCGTCGGTTAAAAGTTACTGTGGAAATAGAAGAAAGAGGTAGCGAGATTCAATATATCATGATCCAGATAGGGAATAGTAATGTGTGGTTCAATTTAAGTAGAGAAATAGTGGGAGTTGGAGGTTCATATATGGCTAGCTCTCCTATCCAGAATTTTTCCGCTATTGTCCCACTTCAGTTTGTGCCTGAGAACATCATTTTTATTCAGAATTATCCTATCAAAGTTAGAGTAGCTGATGAATCTGGAAATGAACTGACAACAGATGTTCTTGATTCTTTTGATCTTACGCCAGTTATTGTTGAACCTTATTTTCTTTTTGCTGTAGCTATTCTTTTGATTTTTGGAGTCATTGCTGGAATTAGAATTACATCAAAAACGGAAGGATATGATATGAAGAAGATATTGTCAGAAAGCGAGAAGGTAACTAGAGAAGTTATGATAATTCAAATGGATGAATACGCCTTGGGTGTAACGGTGAATTTCTTTGATCAGGTTCAAGGCCCTGTTCCTGTAATTTGGGAACCACCTCTTCTTGAAGATCAGGAACAAGTAATGTTAGATTTAGCTGACAAGTCTTTTTCAACATTAGAGTTTGTAGGAACAGAAGAGGAGGAAAGAAGTGGAACTTTCGATTTCTCAACAGGAAGTTACGAATGTACAGCTTTAGGGTATTCATTTGCTGTTGATAATCCTGAAGCTCGTGGAGGTAAAGAAAATTTAACCGTTGTATTACTGTTGAGAAAGGAGTGGGGAGATAATCTTTTGTTTTTCCAAGACGAATTGTTAGAGAAGCTAAGGGAAATAAGAAACCTAGTTTTAAATAAAGAAAATCCTTCAAATATTGAGAAAGAAGCTCGTCAATTGAGGGAATTTGTATCGAGATTGTTAATTGCATTTAATAAGATTTACAAAGGAATAGATTATGAAAATCTTTCAATGGAGGAATAAAGTATGCGTTACATTAGATCAAATGTTAGTATCATCATTTTATTAGTTAATATCGGTTTAATCTTAATATCAAATTCAGTTATTAATTTAACAACGTTTGAAAACACACATTCGTCTGGAATAAGTAGAAAAATGGATCGTGCCTATAATGAATCTTTTCCAGATCCCTTACAGACATTTAATGAAAGTAATAGTTTAAATAAGATGAAAATACCGATTCAAAATTCTAATCCCACTTTTTCCATTCAGCAACAAAATGTTACGCTTATTTTGAATCAATCAGATGAGAAAAATCCTGATCTTATTTCATTTGTTAACAATATTTGGAATAGTACACTTGGATCAGATGCGCTAGCCTTGGAATATTCATCATCATTTATGAATGGTTTGATTATTTCCAATAGTTCCATTCAGGAATACTTTGAGTCTGATCAAGAAGTAATCGACGAGCTAGAGAATGTAAATAACTCATTATTTGTTAGGATTGGAAATAATGGGTACATTGACGGTTATAACGATGAATTAGATGATAGTGTGTCAGAAGGAATTAGTGCGGGGTGGCAAATCGAGTTTCCTGTCACCGAAGACTACGATCTAATTAATGTTAGTTTTAAATGGCGTTTTGATGCCCTAGATGATGCTTTTGACAATAAGGTAAAACTATCCCCTGGGTTCTACAATGATGATACAATTGATTTTCAAGAGATTAGAGCCCGTATTATCAATCCGCTTGATTCTGATAAATCCTTTTGGATTGAACATCCTACTACTGATGAAAATCCTAATGGTAGTATATATTATCGTTTTGGCCCTGATGTTATTGGTGATGAGGTATGGTATACCTACAATTACAGTTTTTATGCAGCTAAACTAGAAATGTCTACATATATCTTAGAACTTGGTGCATATCTGAATACGAGGGAAGATCGTCTTGAATTTTTTGATATCTGGCTAGATGATATAATAATTAAAGGGATTAAAGAGCAAGTCGATACTTTACCACCTCAACCTATCTCTACAGGTCTCAATGAAACACTTAATACCTCTCGCTTTGAATTTTGGGCAAATTGTCGTGAGGGTATATGGTCAAGTTCAATAGAGAATGTAACAGTTTATTATAATCAAAGTAATATCCTTGGTAGTAGTAGTCGCAATGCTAGTATGAATCTAGAAGATGATAGAATAGATTTAGCGGGATATAATCAAACTTACTGGAATTTTTTTACTGATTTTGATTTCGGGGATAATGTGACATTTCAATTCAAAGTTTTTGATTCAGATAACAATTCTTATTATACACCAATTCAAGAAAAACCGATTGGTGATTTTCTCCCTCCTATTATTAATAGTACAACAAACACCAGTGATTCAAGATTTGTTCAAAAACTTGGTAATGGAACAGTGATGATCAGTATTCAGGTTTATGATTGGGGAAATGCCACACAATTTGTTATTCTGAATTATGAGATTGAAGAAGGAACCAATGATTCTTTAATCATGTTTGATAATGGTACTCACTATACTACTACCATAACTGTTGATTATAGGGAGAAACTCGACTTTTATTTCTTTTTAAATGACTCTATAGGGAACACAAACCAAGACCAGAGATCATTTTCAATAGAATCTGACATTGATAAAATTGAACCGAATATAACGGATTTTGTTATATATTTGGATTCGAAGAAAGAAGGAAAAGCATACATTAATGTTTCAGCAACAGATTTGTTTGGAGAAATTGATAGGGTTTATTTAGAAGTTACAGATCTTACTAGTCTAAATTCCACAGATTTGATATTGACGTATGATAATACATCTGAGGTTTATAAGCTAAATCAAGGATTGGATTTGAATTATGGAAATAACTATTCTTTAACAGTATCAGTTCGAGATCAGGCTGGTTTAGAACATCAGGAGACTTATTATTATGTGATGGAAGATAAGATCAAACCAGAGATTCCTACTATTGAGATGAAATATCAAGTTCCTGGATCACTAAAGATTACTGTATATACCAATGATGATGGTAGTGGTATTAATGTTTCCTCTTTCTCTCTAGAGAGGAAAACTGACGGTGAATGGGTAGAAATTAATTCTTTTAATTTTGAATATAATAATGATAATTCTTATTACTCTTTAATTATTTTGACAAATTGGCTTGGAAATGAGCAATTACTCTTGAGAGTACGTACTCAAGACAATGCGGGGAATGAAGCCATAATAGAAACAACCTATAGTACTCGAATCTTTTTTGCTACCACTATTGGTCTGTTATTAACAGAGATTATTGCAGTGATCGTAATTGTAGGTATATTTTCTGCAATAAGATTGGCTCAGAGACAACAATTGAAAATCAGACGTCGAGCTCGTTTTGATGTTGCTTTAAGTCGAAGTGAAAGACTTTCTTATTTAGGTGAGGAAGCTATGTTTGGTTTTCTCTCTGCTTTTGGCCAGCAAGAGGGTGTTTCCAGTATTTTGATGTGGGAACCTCGGAAGATTGGGAATTTCTATCAGTATTTGAAAGAATTGGCTGATAAAGCCAATAATCACGTTTCTTTTGTTATGCAGACAAAACCTGCCGATATTGTGACATTTATTGATTTTTATATAGAAGAAATTGGATGTTCTGCAATTACATTGGCTTATCCAGTATCAACTCTTCCTCAAAGATGGTTATCCACTATTACTCTTGATCAAGTACCCATGGGAGGAGGTCAAGGTGTACTATTGTTAATGTTCCTAATGCGAGAAAAATGGGGTGAAATCTCAAATGATTTCCAAGAAGAGATAGCTGATGGCATGGTAGAATTGAAAGATCTAATTTTAGCTGGCGAAGATAAAGAAACTATCCTTAAAAAGGTACGTGAGTTTAGATTATTCATTTCTGGAACAGTTGAAGTCTTAGATGAGATTGACACTGAAGTAGATGAGATGGCAGATGAGATAATGGGCGATTTCGATACTGATCTTTTGGATACAGATTCAGATACGGAATCCCAAGAAGAAAGTTCACCTGATGATGTCACTGACGATGATTCAGATGCTATCATGGGAGATTTTGACAAAGAATTTCTAGATACTGATTCAGATACGGAATCCCAAGAAGAAAGTTCACCTGATGAAGACGAGGAAAATGAATACTGATTGGTACATGTAACTTGACATACTGGGCAAAAATCAAGCTAAAGAATTTTAATTGAGGAAATATTATGACTGATCTTATTCGTCTTAGAACGGAACCATGTTCAGTTTGTAACAAAACTTATGCTTTAGGTGTTGCTACTGAACAGTTAAAACCTGATGTGACGGGTTTGGATTTGTTTTTGGATTTACATGGTATTCAAGATGAACAGAAACATGCTCGTTTGCTTTATATCGATGCAAAGGGATTTGTCCGCACTATAACCATAATAAAAAAATTCTCTGAAATTTTACATTGAAAAAAGCTTGATCTGATTTATCAATTTAAAGGTACTAAATCAGGCCTACAGAATGTCCATGTGAATTCGTTGAGCTGTCCCCCGTGTTCCTTTACGAGAACATGTTACACTGAATATTGGTACTTTATAATCAATAGCTAAAAGTGTGGCCTCATCTAGATTTGTTCCAGCCAGAATATCTAGAACAGCTCCATCCTCATGTCGGAAAATTCGGAGAAATACATTTTCAGTTTTTATACTACCCTCATACCCCTTTTCTACGAGAATAAGAGTTGGCCAGAGTGATCCTTTTTTGAACCATGCTTTTCGCTCCCCTATTGGCACTTTTACACTCTTTTCCTCAAATACTGGAAATGAATATTTTTTGTCATCTGTAATATCATCTGTATTCATACGAATATTCGGATTTTGACGAGCTATCCAGCCAAAGGTCTTAAATTGCACTTTGATCCCAAAGAAAGAATTTTGTTGTTAATAATAATATATTATCTTATGAAAATGTCATTGTTTACTTTATATTTAATCCTTCTCAATATAGGATTCTTCTACAAAAAGCTTTGGATTTCATTAAAAATGTGAATTATAAATGATTATATTCAGACTCAGAAGTCTGTTCAATTGCTTTTCCTCGATCATTTGTTTTTTCCATTGTGTATTTACTAATATTTCGGCCAATAACGATTATTATTGCAATTTCAAGTATGAAAAAGATACCTTGAAGAATGAAACTTTCCGAAAGAAATTCTAATACATATGTTAATATTATCAACATAGTAATATAGAAAAGATCCGATGATAAGAGTTTTGGATTGGATATTGGTCTATTAGTAGAAAAATTCATCCATATTTCCCAGCATACAACAATCCCTCCTATTAATCCGCCAAGTACTGCACCAATGTATAAAATAGACGGCCAAATAATAACATTATCTGCCCAATTTTCTCTTGCTATGAAATTTATTGCACTAGTGATGAATATGATTATTATAACACTGCTTATCAGTGATACAAATAGCACATAACCCATCGTTCCTATTGGAATATTAGATTTTATTTTGGCTGGATCTTGAGGTTTTACAGTATCATTTACTGTAGGTTGTTCATCATTCATAGTTCATCAACCTCTTTTAATCTGTTGATAACCCATTCTTTCTCTAATGCAGCGATAAAAGGAGCAAATCGGGGACCTCGGGAATTTCCCAACATTATCAAGTAAAGTGTTTTAAAGAATTGGGTCATCTTCTTGCGAGAGAGTTGGTGTTTTTCCCTGAATGAGATCATGGTTTTTTTAATATTCCCCTCTGTCCAATTTATTGTGGCCAGAGCTTGATTAAGTTCAAATAATAGCTTTTTCGTTTCTGGATTAACTTCATCTTTTATTGCATTTGGAATGCTGTCGGGGATAGCAATTTTTAGATGAGATGGACCAACTTCTTTCACCCAAAGTCGTGCCTGTTCTAACCGTTTTGTGATATGATTTTCAATCTCTTTTGATGGTGTTCCAAGTAATATTTCTGTAGCTATAAGTTTTTGAATAGCTTTATCTGCACCTGCCTTATCTGCAGAAACTAATTGTGATAAAATGATTGCATGTGTATAATCCAGCTGAAATCCTCGAAACGCTGGTACATCATTATAAAAGGTGATTTCATAACTTCTACGAATTGTTTGTAATTCCGCATTATCCTCAAATGCTTCTAATCCGAAATATATTCGTTGGGCTTTATCATATTCTGCCACATAGTTGGGTATTTTATCTAAACCGAGTAAGATACGTCTTTTCGGAGGAACTTTGAGATACATGTATTTCAATACTTCTGGGTCGGCATATTTTAACCACTCTGTTGGTGTAAACCCAATAAATCCCGAACTGGTCATATCTCCAAAGTCTGTTCGTCCTTCAGAGTAACCAACCCATTCATTCCAGAATCCATATGGTCCACGATGTTGAAGTACCGTTTCAAGTACTTCAATGCAACTATCTCGAGATCCTCCAGGTGTAGCATGATCCTTTCCATATGGTTCAAAGTGAATATTGAGAGTATACCATATCGCAAGCCACTCTAGCCTCCAGGTAAGTTTACCAACTTTCATATCAGACCAGTCTTCTTTCTTACAGGCCTCACAAGAATATTGAACGCGGAAATTTACAAGATCTACTTCTAAAGCTTTTGTAGTCCCTATACGATTGCAGTGAGTACAAAGCGGGTTAAAAGGAATCCAGTCTTCAGGAAATGGGTTTTCTTTCCGATATTTATTTAAAATATTCCTAATTTCGTCTTTTTTTCCAATAAGCTCAACTATAGTACTTTGCATTTCCTCCGTTTGATAAAATTCATGCGTTCGGATGATTTTAACATCTTTGCCAAATCGGGGAAGTGGATTACCAAACTCTCGCCAAAAATAATCTACCCATGATTTATCTTTTCGTGTAGGGTCGGGAACATCAACTAATCTCCAGTTAACATATTTTTTTCCCAATTTCGGATCATCAAACGCATTTAACTGGCCAGTTTTCCCTTTCCATGGATCAGAAGTGTACAGAATCAAATAATGAGTTGCAGAGTATCCACGCTCTTTTAATTCATTAACAACTGCATTAGCAAGTACTATTTCTCCTCGTAATCGACCAATATGTTGCTTACCTGAAACAGATATTCCAGAATTGCAGTTAAACTCTTTTACATCAGGCCAATTATTGATTAAATTGGTAGTGAGTTTGTCAATCCAATGTTTTCTTTGAGGAGCTATTATTTCAGAGTTTTCTGTCATCTATCGGCTTCACGTCGCATATGGTAGTTAATTTACATGCTATTTTATCTAAGTTTATGAGGTAATTTATTATTTTAATTTTCTATACCTTAAATTCTCTCATATGCATGTTGAATATCATTTAACCATTAAAATTTTTCTTTAAAATATTAGTTAGATACTTATAATACACCGTGAACCACAAAAAATGAAATATTCTTAGTATATCCCATAAAATTGAGTTAGCCTAATGAAATAAATGAATAATCTCGAAGATAATTTTTCAAAAAAAAAATTAACACAATGGTGTCTTTATGAAAATAAAAGCCTTGATTTTAGCAGGTGGAAGTGGGAAGGAAATGCTTCCATTATCGAAATATCTTCCAAAAACAATGTTAACGCTTCATGGGAAGTATATACTAGAATATGTCATTGATAGTCTATTGGAAACTGGTATAGAAGAATATATAATCGTTGTAGGACTATTAGAAGATAGAATTCACTCTCTAATTGAAAAGTATCGGAAAAAAGGAATACATATCAAAATTGTAAATCAAGGGAACTTAGTGGGAATAGAAGGGGCAATAAATTCAGCAAGTGAACATTTCTCTAGAGATCATCCTTTTCTATTGTCCTATGGAGATATTCTAGTCCCTCCGATGTTTTACCATCATTTAATTAATTCTTTTATTAATACCGCGGCTGATGGGTCTGTAGCTGTTACCATGGTGGGAAAATCAACCGAATTTGGAATTACTAATATTGACGATCGCGGTTTTATCACAGAAATATTACCCGAAACGCCGATAAGTGAATCAGATGCAAATTATATATTTGCTGGAGCCTCAGTATTACCAGGAGAGTTTTTTGACTTTCTTGCTGAAGATGGTAAACTCACAACAGCATTAGCAAGATTATTGAAAGAACAAAGACGCCTATGCGCCTCTGTTTGGCAAGATGAATGGATTGATGTTGGGTATCCTTGGGATTTACTTGCAGCTAATCAAGACGCCTTTAAAAACCTTGATAATGCTCGTATTCATAAAACAGCAAAGATCTCTCCTTCAGCACATATTTCGGGGTTAGCTTTGATTGAAGAAAATGTTGTTGTTGATCATAATGCCATTATAAAAGGACCATGTTTCATCGGGAAAAATAGTTACATTGGTACTAACAGCTTAATTAGAGACCATGCATCCATTGAAAAGGATTGTTTAATTGGTTTTTCTGTTGAGGTCAAGAATTCCGTGATACAACCTGGAACCAAGATTGGCCGATTATCATTCATTGGAGATAGTGTTATCGGAGAAAATGTCAGTGTTGGATCTGGAGTAACAACAATGAATATACTAGAAGACGAAAGCAAGAAAAGAATATCCAAAATGATAAAAGGACGCAGTTATGATAAACTAGGAGCAGTTATTGGCCCCAAAAGTGTCATTGAATCTAACACTGTTCTTTCTTCTGGAGTAATAATTAAGGCTGAAGAAATTGTTCCATCAGGATCAGTTGTGAAATAGAATCTTTTTAGAACCTGAAGTAATGGGACTTATGGGAAGTAGGTTAAATTCTAGTTGAATAGAATAAAAAAGGAAAAAGAAGTGAAAGCATTTAGACATCTAAACGCTTATCTGGGACATATGAAAGGATTTTTCTGATCTCTGCTTCTTTTGCATTTATTCGAAAGACATTAGCAATACGATAAATATGTCGCTCAGTTTCAGGTTTGATAAAAAGATCTCCACTCAAGAAGAGCATTTTCTCAAAGATATCAGGGGTAGTTTTTTCGATGTGTGCATGTTGAGCATTACCGAATCTCCTTTCATCTCCAAGAATACCACGATGGTGGTAAATTTCTGTAGGGGAGATCATCCAGTAATCTATACGACTGTACATATAGATAAGGATTAGGTGTATTGCCACTAACACTGTAAAGAAGAAATAAAACTCTAAAGAGGCATAAATTTTGGGAAGGGAGAATCCAAGGTCAGAAAATATATCAAATTGATCTTGAAGAATGATAAATGCCAAAACAAGAATAATTATACTAGCAGCGATTAATGCCGTTTTTCCAACGCCAAAATCAAATGCAACGATGATAAAATTGAACGCAAATACGGCAAAGAAGAATGTTCCAATAAAATTCCTCAGCTCTGGATCAGGTGCATCTCGCATTAATAATTCAATAATGAATGCAATAAATCCAACAATCATGCTCGGATAGAAAAATAATGTTTCAGGGTAACCCCTTATTATGATATAATCCTTGTGTTTAGGAGGTTTAGCTTTTTGCTCTTTTTTAAGTTCAGCCATTTCAAATTACTCCATAGTTGAATTATCATTCCTGAGTAAAAATAGCTCTTTTATACTTTTCATTTTGTATTACTCTGAAATGTATTATGGAAAAACTATTGAGGTATTATAAGTGTACGCATCCTTCTATCAGAATTAAATATCAGTATAAGTTAAGTGATTTATGATTTTAGATCTAAAATATTAAAGAAAATTCAAATAATAGAAGAATGATTAATCGATATCGACAATACCATCGGATGTAATTGCAAAAACAGTTTCACTTTCAGGTAGAAGCGGACTATCAACAATACGAGCTATTCGTCTTTCTCCCTTCGATTTACGAAGATAAACTCGAGTGTGTGATGCATGTGCTAGTATATGCCCACCTACAGGTGAAATTGGATCTCCAAAGAACATGTCAGGTTGAGAATGGACTTGATTTGTTACTATTATTGCTATATTATACACTTCTGCTAGTTTAAGAAGAGTATGCAAGTGTTGATTGAGTTTTTGTTGTCTAGCAGCTAAAGTACCTCTCCCTACATATTCAGCACGGAAATGGGCGATTAAAGAATCAACGATGACAAGTTTGATATTGTTTTCTCCAATGTCTTGGATAATTTTTTCTACCAAAACCATTTGATGGTCGCTATTATAGGCTCTACCGTGTTGAATATTCTTTAAAATTGAGGAAACATCTAAATCTTTCCCAAAACGATTGGTCATTGACACAATTCTTTCAGGACGGAATGTTCCCTCCGTGTCAATGTATATACAATTAACTGGGCTATCATTGTCAGTATTAAAGCCACCTAAGGTCGAAGGAACCTGTGCAGATATGCATAATTGATGACATAGTTGAGTTTTTCCAGTTCGATATTCCCCATAAAGTTCTGTGATAGCAGCAGTCTCAATCCCTCCTCCTAATAAATCGTCTAATGAATCGCTTCCTGATGTTACTCGGAGCATATTTCTACGTGATTCCAATACAATATCAGCTGAGACAAACCCATAATCTAATTTTTCTCTAGCGCAATGAGTGATTTTCATTGCAGTTTTTTCACCTAAATTTCCAATTGACATCAACTCTCCAATGCTAGCGGTGGCTATTGACGCAAGAGTAGTGAATCCTGTTTCATTAAGCTTCTTTGCAATAGCTGGGCCAATTCCAGGAAGGTCCGCTATTTTAGAATCAATTGTTTGGCTTTCTTTAGCTGATTGAGCTGTGGAGTAGTTTTTCGATGAACCCAATAATAACAAGTCCTGCTTAAAGTGATTAATGCTAAGATCTATTTGTGATTATTAGATTAAAAGGTATTAGATGACTCACCATTCCTTTAAATAAATACAAAGTTGAATAATCTAATATTAATTTAACCAAAGATGAAAAAGGTAAAATAGATAACTTAGCCGTTGATGGTCGTATCAATGGATAGAGCTCAAGAATTCAAAATTATTAAAAGAAGTTATACCGTTCTGAAAGACTTACCCAAACAGGACAGTTAGGGCCTTTTCGGACCTATCTTCATTGGTGCTTGTCTTCCTGGTTCATTGAGGCGTGCCTGTAGGTCTACAGGTCTTACCGTCTCTCCACAGGCGTTTAATGTCTCCGTAGAACTCTCGGCGACAGGATTTAGTGGAATAACTTGAGAGATGATGAATTGATAGAAATACTGTTCAAGGTTCAAAGCTGCGTTATAATCCCGATCTATTTCCAGTCCACAAAAAGTACAACAGAAAGTGCGATCTTTTAGTTTCAAATCAGTATGATACATCAAACAATTGGAACAGAGCTTTGAGGAAGGAAACCAGCGGTCGGCTTCAACCAGTAAGACACCGTATTTCTTGCTTTTATACACGAGCAATCGCTGAAACTCACCATGAGCGAGGTCCGCCCAGTAACGACTTTGTTTTTTGTTTTTCATCAGGCCTTTCAGGTATAAATCCTCTACTACCAGCACGTCGTGGTTTTTGACGAGGGTATGCGAGAGTTTGTGCTGAAAATCCTTCCGAGTATTTGTTACTTTAGCATGAAATTTTGCCAGCTTCTGCGCTGATTTACGGCGATTATTGGAGCCTGGTCTTTTGCGACTATGAGCTTTCGAGAGCCGTCGGAGCTTCTTTAAGCGTTTAAGCAAAAACTTGGGTTTAGGAACTGATATTCCTGATGATAGAGTGGCGAATCGTGCTAATCCTGCATCCAGTCCTAGTACTTTTTCATAACTGCGAACAGGGATAACACGCTCTTCTTCGACGGTGAAAGCGACATACCAGTTGTTTGCAGTCCGAGAGACAGTTGCACTTAAAATCCGAGCTGTTGGTGATAAATTAAGCTTTTCTTTCACCCGTAACAATCCCAGCCGGGGGAGTTGCACTCGTTTCGTCCGGGGAAGGATTTTGAGAGTGCCGGTTAATCGAAAGCTATCTTTCGCTTTATACTTCTTTTT
>SDBT01003508.1_pt1 | contig 27081 bp, 38 predicted proteins | sample 2277101 | NCBI WGS metagenome assembly SDBT01 (sample SAMN10404973, study PRJNA504765) | marine sediment metagenome | isolation source: marine sediment core GS10_PC15, 103 cmbsf | place: Arctic Ocean: Southern Knipovich Ridge | collected 2010 | reverse complement strand
AAGTATCTGTTATCGCAGCGATGGCAGGGATAGTGATTACCTCAGTCTCAGTCGAGCCGTTCGTGGTCGAAGAAAGAATGAACCGCAGGTCATCCGAAACTACCGCGTTTAGAACCTTGATGCCGAATTCTACGTGCGTCATACCGGAGTAATCTTTCTCCGGTATGACCATGGAAGCCAAGTCGCCGGCAGAAACTCCTGCCCCGATGGTGAACTTGGTCGCGTCTTGGTCGAAGATTCTGTCCTCGGTGTCTTTCGTGACCGTAATGTCGGAGTCGATGGACTCGTTCCACACAACCCCTTGGTTGATGATGTCCTCTTGGTCATAGCTGGTCCTGAGCCAAACGTCAGTCAGGTTTTCAAAGGTCGTGGGTATCGGAAGCCGTCTCAACTGCCCGGTGTGCAGAGAATCGTCCGTGGTGGGGTCGTAGATGGCACTTGAGGCGTCTACGATAGCCTGGTTGGCCAACCCTAGGAGGTGGGCGGGGTCGTAGTCCTCGTCCCACAGCTCTGCGGTATCGCTGGTGGTCGTGCTTGTTACCGCCGGAAAGGTGGTCAGCGTCACCCGGTTAGAGGACACAGATGAATCAGTTACTTCTTGGCTCGTTCCATCATTATTAGACGGTCCGGTGAACGCCAGCCATTTACCGTTGAGGTTGTCTCCGGTTTCGTTGGGCATGTCGTCGGTCAGGAACGTGAGCGTAGAACCGTTGGCCGCGGCGGTGATTAGTTTCACCACCCGCAACAAACGCCCAATACTTACCCGAATGTCCTGCCATGTTAAGCCGGTCGCATTGGACATACTACGCCTTCCACGTTGTCCACAACGCCTTGTCCGCACGTAGCGTGGTTTCCTCGGTCACTTCCCCATTCTCGCCATTGACGGTGACGGTCAACACAGGGTCTGCGGGGTCGAGCTTCACCGGTTCAGGTACTGTGAAGCTGATTTCGTCGCCGTTCTCAAAATGTACGGTCAGTGTTCCCATTATTCAAAGTCCTTATCCGCTAGATCGCGTTGCTGTTGTTCCAGAACTTTATTCTCAGCCCTGAGAGCCTCATTAGCAACATCGTTGGCCTCAATGGCGGCTCTGTTCACCTGAGTTGCTTTGCCACCCTCTACGCGCTGGTGGTAGCGTTTATACATATTCTCCAGTCCGCTCTCGGTCCAAAAGGCGACCATTTCTTCCAACGTCTTACCTTCTGCGTCGGCGCCAAGCGCGTCAGCCAAGGCAGCCTGCATGGTCTTGACCGGTCTTTCTCGATCGTTCCGGCCTGGAATTGTAATCGTTACATTTAAGACCATGATTGCTCCTTAGATTCCTAGTGCCGCACGGCCTAGTTGGTAATCACGCAGTATGGCGTCGGGGGTTGGGACTGCGTTGGCTCCGACAGCGATGAACATGGGGCCAAGTGGGCCACCGGCTACAGACAAGCCAAGCGGACTGTCTCCGTCGCTCTCGGCACCAAAGCGGACTACCGTAGTTCCATCTTCCTGTTGAACATACGTGCCTTCGGTGAAGTCTGAACGGTCAGCGACACCGTCAACGTAGGTAATCACGGACGAAGACAATGCTGAATCGTCGTGTTTGGTGGCGGCAAGGTAGTGCCACCCATCCGAAAGAGCACTGGATTGGCTCCCAATTACTGCATTAGCTGAGTCGTCAATAATTTTGCATTGGTATGTTTCGTTGCTTTGAATGATGGTCATCCAGTCCGTGCCGGTTTCTCCTGCCGATGTGGACTTAGATAGCAGGGTGTGAATTGCCACACCTGCCACAGTGAACACCCAGCAAGACCAGTAATAGGACGGCTCTGAACTACCAGCCGTATCATTCCAGAAAGCCGCATCCGGTGTCTCCAGCCACTCATCACTCTGGTTGAAGTTGATGATTGGAATCCCAGTCGGCCCCAAGTAACTCGGCGGGGTATCGAAGTCCCACACCCGCTGGCTCTGGCTGTAGGTGAAGTCCACCTGCTGACCACCAATCGTGGTTACAACCAGCCCGGTATCGTGGGTTTGCCAAGCCATCGGGACTAGTAATGCGTCTGTGCCGAACAATTCTAGGCGGGCGTCGGCTAATTTCTGCCATTCAATATGGCGTTGTGGAAGGGTCAGTCGAGCCTGGTGAGTGATTACCATCTACACCCCCAACAACGCACGGTCATGCTGATAGAGCCTTAGTATTTGGTCGGCGGTGAGTTCTATCTTGGTGAAGACTGGACCTAACGGGCCGCCCGCCATCTTACCGTCAAAGAAGTTAGCTCCGTTGCCCATCCCCAACTCTACCGTGGCTGTCGTATCTCGGCCCGAGGTAAAGTTGGCATCGTCGGTATCGGTGCTTGCGACCAATGCCCCATCAACGTACAGATTAATCCCACTAGCATTGGCTGACCCATCATAGGTGGCGGTCAAGAATACCCAGGTTGATTCGGAGATAGCCGTGTCAGTTAAAGAATCCAGCGTGGCATTGGGGCTAACTGCATCGTCTTCGTCAGAGATGATGAATTGTAAATCATCGCCAGAGGTCAGATGGAAACGCCACTCTCGAAGATTCCCTGACTCGGTATATTTAGCCAAGAAGGTTGACGATGTCGCATCAGTCAAATCTACCCACGCCGCCCAAGACATGGCATCGAGGGTGTTCGACCAGTACGCAGCGTCGGGCGAGTCGGCTTCCTCGTCCACTCCATCAAACGTGATTACCGGAACGCCACCACTCGGCCCTTCAAACCCTAGCGGGCTGTCCCAGGTATCAATGGCCTTGGAATATGTGAACACCACCTGTTCTTCCCCAACCGTCGTAACGGTAGTCCTGGCTCCGTTCTGGTGGTTGTCGTCGCCTATAGGGATGATGATGCCCGTCGTGCCGATTATCTGTAGGCGCGACTCGTAGGCAGCGGCCCACAAAGATTGCTTCTCGCTCAGAGCAGAGCCAAATCGTGCGCGGCTAACTAGAGTCTGAGAGCTTCCTGCGTTGATGGTCATGCCAGCAACTCACGCTGAAGAACTACTTGGCCTACGCCCGAGGTTCCACCCGTGCGGATGAACCGGGCGTTCACGACTTCATCGTGTCCAGTGATTGTTAGGATGTCTCCGACTTCAAGCAAAGCAGAACCTTCTGTCCCTCCGGCGGTCAGCGTTAATCCTTCTTCAAGTTGCCACCGGATTTGTGCCGTCTCCAAGTGAATGGTGGCCCGGATGGTATCGTTGGTAATCAATGTCGGGTTAATCTGTACCCCGCCAGCCGTCGCATCTATGGTCAGACTCTCAGTATCAACCGTCGAATAGAATATCGGGTGAGTGGGAATGGGAGTTTTGACTTCCTGAATCTTGACCGGGACAGGTCGCGCGTCCGTGATGGCTTCAGGTTCTCTGCCATCTACGTCAGGTATCCATATTTGGGTCATAATCAATAATCCTTACTTCGTTCTTGTCCAGGTTCATGGAATGCCTTCGGCATCCTTACGGCCGCAGGACCATGTCTTTCCTGCTGACACTACCGATACGATAACTCGGTGTTTTCTAGTTCGGCATAACATTCTGGCTAGGATGCCTGACTTCGGCCCTTGCAGTCTCATTAGAACAACTCCCGCCAGATTAGAGCGAATTCAGCGGCAGATGTACCTTGGTCAATCGTCACCGCAAAGACCACCAGTGACCCAGGCGGTTGGTTCACAGTGAATGTGGTTAAATCTAGTATCCGTGCCGGGACGGTGCCGCCGAAAGAAAAGGTAGCGACTACGTTGCCTCCCGTCAGGGTTGTGCCAGCCGTATCGACTGCAATTATGCTTGTTGCCGTAGAGACATCAGTAAATACCGGGTTTCCACCAAGCACGGGATTAAGGTGGACTCGTAGCGTGGTTATGCTTGCTCCGCCAGAACCATCGGCTGAAAATGTAAATAGTTTAGGCGCCCATTCAACTCTGTTCTCCGAACTTTGGAAGATCGGCTTGTTCTTGACGGCCAAGATCGCTGTTTCGGTGGTCAAGTCACCAGAGAGAGTCCCAGATGCACCATTCTGTAGACCTTGTTGCGACTCATCGACAACGCCTTCTGTGAATGCAGCCATCGAGGCTCCCTTGAGAATTATGTCAGTTGTGGTGGAACCGTTTTTGACTGACGCATATAAAGGCAAAGTTGGGTTTTGAATGGATGGGACTGTGTGACGGTTGGCGTACTTAATCTGATGTACCAGCGTAAACAGCCCAGTCGATTCATCTTCTATTGAATAGTCGATAGCTCCAAAGCCCAACCACTGATATTGGACTTCATATATGTTCCCTTTGGCGTGGTTCAGGTTCATGCCCGAGGCATTTCGGTCGCCGCCTTGTCCGTCCAATCTGTCTCCATTCCAATGAGATTGGGGGATGAAGTCGTTCGTCGGTGGAGATCCCGCGATACTTTGGACAAGCCCACCAGTAGCCGCTGCGCCCGTGGTGTCAGTATCTACAAAAGAAAACGTCCCCGACTTGGTTTCAGCAAGGTGAGAGATAAAAACAACGTCTCCCCCAATAACTTGGGTCTCATAGCCCGCATATGAAGTAGCTCCAACTTCTCTCGCTACCCCTTGAACCGACAGAGCGCCGGATAGTTCAGTTTCTGTCCCAGCACCCTCCAGGTTAATGGTAACCGTCCCGCTACCAGAAGAGCCTGTAGTGAATGTAACGGTACGGAACTCTAGCGTGCCACCGAACCGATGTAAGAGACCAAAAACATTATTCCCGTTAGAATCGTCCAGATACCCATAGCCAAACATGTCTTCTTCATTACCAAGACCCATGGCTACTTCGGTGCCGTTTGTTCCAGACTCAGGGAAGATTGATGTCCAACGAACTAGCCCTCCTTGGCCTGGATGCTCCTTAGCATGTTCTACAGATTCGAGCAGAACATCCGAACCCGCATCAGTGCCCGTGGAGAGAGTAAGCAGGGAATTCGTTACACTTGCGGTTCCGGAGCCGTCCGATAGCGCGCGCACCAAACGAGGGTTAACGGAGTATTGGAACTGAAGTTGAACTAGTGGTGTCAGTTGGGCGACAGGGATTTCGCCATATGAGGTGAAGGGCTCTTCGATATGGACGGGTTGACGCCGATGGCCGTGGTTATCCTTGGGGATACGGGAATCAACGAGTTGGACACCGAATTTATCAACAAGAAAAGACACACGGTCGCCACCAAGGGTCGCGCCTTTTGAGACGTGGTCCTTGATGGCTTCCAGTGTGTTTGTTGGTTCGTTATCGTCTGCCATACAGTCCTTTTGGTTAAGAGGAAGACGCTGCTCCCCTCATGGATTACGCTACGTCTGCGGCGTCCAACTCTGCCCAGACGACTGTTAGGAACCCGGTTCCTGCGGTAACCCCAGCAAAGATGCTAAGGGCACAATCTGTGCCAGCCGAGCCGATTACCGGAGCGATGCCGGTCTTGGCCGACCAGTGCATGTAATGAGGAGAGTCAGACCCGCCGCCCAACCAGGCAGTCGAGCCGTCAAACTCATCAGCTATGAAGCCGGCGTAGGGGCGCCAAAACTCAAGGAAGTCAGTCCCGCCCTCGTGGGTAGTTCCACTTGTCACTACAGGCGTGGCCGTGCAGGCACTTGAAGGAGAGGCCAAAGTCTTGTAGTTATAGATGGTCAGGGGCGTCTCCCCGGTCACAGACGCGTTCCCGTTGGACGAGTAGGCAGCAAAGACATTCGCTGCTACTGCCGTTCCGGTGTCCTCGAAGTTCAGCCCGATATAAAGCGGGATGATGACCGTACCTGCGGGAACATGGATGTATAGATCTTGTTCCGCATCTGCGTAGATAGGGTTGAAGACTTCTGGCGTAGTTCCGGTCCCGGTATTTACCCCGTGAACTCGACCTTCCAGTATCAGAGCTTCAATCCAGTCTGCTTTGACCACCGCGCCGTCACGAAATACCCGAACATCTCGTTCATCGTCTTCTGTAACGCGTTCTACGCTTGTCTGTTGGGCTTCGCCAACTATCGTGACCATGTTATGCCACCGCAGAAGCAGGCAGTTCAGCCCACACCACAGTTGCAAATCCGATACCAGCCTGCGTGCCCATGAAGATGCTCATGGCGCAGTCGGTTCCCGCTGACCCAATGACCGGGGCTATCTTCTCCCGAGCTGACCAGAACATTCCGTGGATGGAGTCGGAACCACCACCAAGCCAGGCGATGGTAGTGTTCTGAGCGTCAATCTGGAAGCCTGCATGTGGCCGCCAGAACTCCAGGAAGTCCGTACCACCAAGGTGAGTCGAGCCGTTAGAGGTGACGACCTGAGTGACAGTGACAGCCGAGGGAGGTGAAGCCAGAGTCCGGTAGTTGTATTTAATCAGTTCTGCGCCACCGGTTACGGCTGCATCGCCGTTCGAGGAATAGCCAGCAAGGATGTCTGTTACCAGAACCGTGCCGGTGTCTTCAAAGTTGAGGCCGATGTAGAGCGGGATTACCACCGTGCCTGCGGGGATGTACATATAGAGGTCTTGCAAGGCATCCCCGTAGACTGGGTTCATGGTGATAGGGGCGGTGCCTGTGCCCATGTTCACGCCATGCACCCGACCTTCAGCAACGAGAGCGGTGTACCAGTCGGCACTCACCATTGCTCCGTCACGTAGGGCGCGGACTTGCCGGTTGGCACCTTCACTTACCCGCTGGATAGCGGTTGTTTGAGAACCATCTGCGATAATTGCAGCCATGTTAATCTCCTATCAAATGCGTGAGTTTTTAACGTCTCTCAGCTAGACGGATTAAGCGAAGTCCGAGGCGTCGAACTCGGCCCATATGACTGTGATGAAACCGGTTCCTGCGGTGACTCCCGCGTAAACAGAGAGAGCGCAGTCTTGGTCGGCTGAGCCAATCAACGGAGCCACGAACTGGCGTGCGGTCCATTCCATGTTATGGATGGAATACCGACCGGAGCCAAGGTTGGCTATCGAGGCGTTGAAGGCGTCAATGGCGGCACCAGCGTAGGGTCTCCAGAACTCTAGGAAGTCGTTTCCGCCCAAGTGGGTGCTTCCAGTGCTAGTTACAACGGCGGTGGCGGTGCAAGATGAAGCCGGCGATGCCAAGGTCTTGGTGTTGTAAATCGTTACCCCAGTACCAGTCACCGAGGAATCACCATTCGAGCTATACGCTGCGAAGATGTCCGTGTTTGCGGCTGTACTGGTGTCTTCGAACTGGATGCCGATATGCAGGGGCATGATTACCGTCCCCGCAGGAACGTAGATGTACATATCCTGTTCAGCAGCCGCGTAAGCCGCGTTGAAGGTGTCTGGAGTCGTTCCTGTGCCGGTGTTGACTCCATGGACCCGACCTTCCAAGGACAGGGCTGTAATCCAGTCGCAGTCAACCATCGCTCCGTCGCGGAGTACCCGCAACTGCTTCTGTTTGCCTTCCGCTCCACGGTTGACAGCGGTGGTCTGTTGAGCCTTTGCTACTATCGAAGCCATTTGTTGTTCTCCTTATTCATGCTCACGGGTTTAGAGTCTCGTGGCTCGACTAGGTATCGCCTTGCTCGACATCGTCATCTTCCTCAGCCACCAATTCCAGTTGGACAGTTATGCCCTTCCCGGCATTGCTTGTGAAGTTGAGGGAGATGAGGGAATATTTTTTTATCGTGTTGGCGCTCGAATCAAAGTCCTCCGCCACTTCCTCAGAATTGTTTCCTTTTCTGAGAGTAGGTAAGGAAGTAAAGATACTCACGCCATCGTCTAAGATGTCGAACGCCATGTCGCCAGCATCCGGTGGTACTGAGGCGTGGACACGCACCGCTTCTGGCCGGTAGTCCCGGTCAGCGATGAACGTCGGACCCTGACTAGTGCCGTCACCGGTCACGTTCTCCACGTACCAATCGAAGAACCTTGTTTCAGCGACCGTAGCCATTAAGTGACCGTCACTGTGCGGGCCTGGTAAACGCCCACGTAATCGACCGTAAGGGTCTTGCTGACACCATCGCTGGCCTCGACATATATCCAAGGAGTCAACAGGACATTAGCGTTGGGACCAGCGTTGGTTTCCTCAATCCCTCCACCAATCTCGCGGAAGGTTCTAACACCTTCGCTAGTGAACCGGCTGAACTCGACGGCACACTCGGTATTCGCGTCGTCGGACTCAATCAGTTCAACCATCAACCACTCGAAAGTGTTTGCGACCGGTGAGATGCCTGCTTCGACAGTGGCCATCGGGGCAGTAGTGCCGTTGTTGGCGGCTAGACCTTCCCAGTTGGCATTGTCGATGGAGTCATAGACCCATAATGCGCAGTCTGTAGCCGTGAAGGTTCTGTCAGCCTTGATAAGTACCGCGCCTGCATCGGCAGTGGCGTCGGTGAAACCAAGCTCCATTTTTCCTGCGGAGATTGAACTCGTAGCGATATGGGCGACAAAGACAGCGCCGTGGTCGCCCCGGTAGCTCAAGCCCCCACTCAGGTCGGAACTGGCGGTATCATTACCAGCAGTGCCAGTAACCATTTCAATCGCCCCGTTCACGACTAGGGTGCCAGAGATGACCGGGTTAGCAGCAGAACCACCGCCACCGTTGGAAACATTCCATAAGAATGTGTTTAGGGTAGGGCCGAAGAAGTCATCTTCCACCTTTGCAACTTGGAGAGACTGGTATTCCATCGCTCTGTAAAGACGGCTCTGGGCCATCACCTTCTGGAGATGAGAGCTAAACCTATGTTCTGTCGCTATTCTGCGTAGAGGCATTTTAATTTCCTTTCAGGAGGAATCCCGGCTTAGGCCGGACCTACTGGGACTTCGATTCTTGTCATCTGAATCTTCTCTTTCAAGAAGACCGCGGCTACCGGTATCTCTACCTCGCCGTCTTTCGGGATGGCCCAGTCTCCGAGCCATTCGGTAGCTGGTCGACGCTTGTTTCCGTCTACCGCTACCTTGCCCTTCAACGTCCATCCCTGTTTCTGCATCCCATCAACCCATTTGTCGATGGCTCGTTTCTTGTAATCCTCGTACTGTGACTGGGTTAGCGGCCACGGCACGCGAAAGAAAGCTGATTTAATCCTCAGTCCGCCCCACCGAATCCGGTCTTGCTCCAACTTAGAGTTAATTTCCGCCACATCCTCATGGGTAATGGCAGAATCTTCCTCTGAGGAAGATCCCATAGGAGCTTCAGAGTCAGGGATTCGGACTAAGTCTTTTGTTATGCGGGTAGTAATTCCGACTCCCGGTATCCCGATCCCGCTTTCGCTGTGATTCCAGTTATTCTGACGGTGTACTTAGGCTCCCAGGTCTTATCCAGATACTGGAGACTCTTGACCTCTCCAATGCCGGGCTTGCCTTTTAATACGGAAGCCCATGTCGGCTTCAGAATCTTGTTTCCGTCACATACGGCACAAGTGACAGTTCCCTCTTCTACGGTTTTAACGCCGGTCGCGTCACAGTTGTCGCAAGGCCGTTCGGCGCCGATGATTTCAGCATCAGGATTCAGACGAACCTGCGAGCCTGCTTGGAAGATGGGACGTTGGTTCGGTGGCAGAGACCGGACATACTCAGGGTTGTCAGTGCTGCGAATCCCGCCTGCATCGAAGTCCCCATCTTTCGCCACTCCTTTTGTCACTCCCTTGAAACCCTCAGGGCGGTAGGTATCCGAACGGTCTTCAATGCTTGTCTCCGGGCCGGGAGCGGGAACGAACATAGGAGTCCGGTTCTCCACTGTCTCCAGCCGGGAATCAAAGCTCTTTACCAGTTGCAGGATGGCGTCCAGCTTGGAATCCTCGCTGGGAGCCTCTGGCGGAGCCGATGCTGTTGAAGGCTCAGGTTGGTTATTGGCAGCCATAGTGTTCTCCGTAGACACAGCGTCTCTTGCGGTTGCGTTTGCTAATCGTTTTTCCCTAGCAGCCTTTTTCTGGGCTACTGTCCATTTCTTGCCCATCTAGGCGCTCCGCATCCATACTCCATGGTCATCGCGCATTTCTTGCGTGCCATAGAGTTGCTGCATCGCAACCTTGTCCACGAAGAAGTCGATGTCTCTCTGGGATTCGGACTTGGGCTTCCACTGCATAACCAGGGCGAGAGCCTCTTTGTTGAACATGACGCTGTCGTGGCCGGCGGCGTTGGTGCCTTCCACGTTGGTGCTCTTGTAGACCGGCATGGACAGCCAGTTGCCAATCCAACCCCGTTCGGGAGAAGTGTTCTGAGAGGTGTTCATCATTGCGGAGTAATCCGAGTTGATGAAGTGGTCAAGTTTCATCATTCCCGATTCTTGGGCCGGGGAAACGACGATGACCCGGTCTTCTTCCGGTACGTCGGCGTCATCGAGATACTGGCGAGCGCGGAGCAGTTCGTCATAAGTGAGCTCCGAACCCAGTGTTCCGACGGTTTGGCTGAAGTTATCTGCCAGACCGGCCAGAACGTTGTCTACGGCTAGATCTAGGGCGTAGCCCATCTTCCCGGCGTAGAGGGCCATCTGATCCCGGTTGTTCTGAATCTTGACGATGTCTTCAACCGCCATCGCGGAGTATTCCCAGGTGGCGATGGAGATGTCTGTGTTTGTTTCAGTCTGGGTCTCGAAGACGATGGCCGAGTTGGCGGACTTGGTCTTGGTTTGAGCTGTTAGGTCTGAGACGGACGGTACGTGAATCAAGTCACCCCAGGCTAGGTTCTTCTCAAACTTCCGGTCAACCAGTTTGGCGAAAACCAACCGGCTTTCCCTTTTCCGAATCGCTTCAAGTGACCACACCTCGGGGATGAAAACATCCGCAGTAGTCGAGTCAATGAATTCTGTAGTTCCAGTTGCCATGTTTTAACTCCTTTTCCCAGTTATCTGGTCGCGGTTTTTTTCATATTCTGCAGGGGTCATGTCGTCTAGTTGCGCTGCGGTGAATCGTCCACCGCTACCAGCTCCTTGTCCATTGTCAATAAAGGTCTGGTCGGGAACGCGGCCTTTCTGGAGTGCGGCAATGTCGGCTCTGGTCTTGTTAGAGTCAACAATCCAAGTGGCTTCACGTTCCATTTCGGCTCGTGAGTTCAAATTCATCAATGGAGTGGGGTCGACGTTGTGTTTATTTCCAATCTCTATAGCAGCGGCGCGCTGATTGGTTTTCATCTGACTTTGGCGTTCGACCTGCTGGGTGTTGGTGCGTCCTTCCGAGACAGCTTTTTCAACCTCTGTCGCTACGAAACGAGCGATTTGGTCTCGGTCTAGGTTGTCTAGTTGGTAGCTGTTCAGGTATCCCTGGGCGCGGTCTTGGATTGAAGTCGCTTCTTGGTTCTGAGACTGGATATTGAGAGTCTTTTCCCGCTCCGTCTCCAGTTCTTCGTTCCGAGAAAGTAGCCGCTCAATCTCATCCGGAGCCATCCCTGCCTGAGTCTCGGGTTCAGGAGTACGGAGAGCATCAGGGATGGTAAACGGAAGGGTTACTTCAGGGGTCTCAACCGGTTCAGTCGGAGTCTCGGTTGGAGCTTCAGTGGTCTCAGATGGTGTTTCTGTAACCGGCGGAGCGTCAGTAAAATCCGCAGACGTTGTGCCAGCGGGAATCGGAAATGACTCACTGCCCGGCCCGTCTGAAGAAGGCTCAGGAGTTACTGCTGGGTCCGTAATGACTTGCTCAGTTGCCATAAAACCTCTTAAATCCAAACAATAAAAAAGCCACCGAGAGAATTAACTCTTGGCGGCTTTGTGCCCAAGGCATCGTGCGCTCTAATATGTAAGTGGTGTTAGCCTACCACATCCTTTGTAAGCCGTACAACCTGTTTACAACTCTTGCAGTACACATCCACCCATGTACCGTAATCATCTATCGGCACGCGTGAACCGCAGTTGGGACAGCGTGTTTTAACTATCGTAGTTGTGGTCATTCGCCGTATATCTCGTCAATAAGTCTGTCTCGACGCTGTTTGCGTGTCCTAGTAGGAAGGTTGTCATAGTTCGGGTCACGCTCTCGCAATATCTCGTCAACTGTTCCTGCTCGCAGGTTAATACCAGACGACTGAATTAGTTGGCCTGCTACACCTAGTTTCTGTTCTCCTTCAGGGATAAGGTTGCCGGCCGTTTCATTGGACTGGGCAAGCGCACCGAGCAAGCCTGTACCGCTAATCGGGGAGAACAAATCAATTCCCAAAGCTACGGCACGATTACGTAGAGATTCTAGGCTTTCGTCTAGCTTGGTCTTCCCTCCACGTATCTCTTTTTGAGTTAGCGAATCCTCTGGACGAATCGGATTACCTAAAGGTTGGCCAAAGAATGTCTTGCCTCGAATTTGGTTGACAGCAGCACGAGGAACAACATTCACACGAGACATAAATGCCCCAAGAGGGTCTGTTCCCCACCGAAATGCTGTATCCATCTGGCCTACTAAGTCAGCGTGTAAGGGATTACCAACTTTTCCCTTAACGCCAGGAATGATTGGAGAAAGGAACTTATCGTTGTACCCTACTTTGAACGGGCCATAAGGGTCATTAATCTGTAGAGGACTATACCCCGCAAGAGGCATTAACTCACCAGTAGCAGCTAAGTTAATCACATTGGCGAGGGCACCCATGCTAATGAACATGCCAAGATACCACTCTCGGAATAGTCCTGCCTGAGGTAGCGTACTTGATGCGCGCGCAAATCCTCGAAGCAATGACTCTGATTCGTTCATAGAGAACATTGCTACTTTAGATGCGTCAATCAGATTAGGGTCTTTGACAATGCTCTGCCAAGGGCCAAGAGTGGAGAACATGATATTGACGGACTCAGCCGCTTCAGCGGCAACCTGCCTCGCAGTAGCGTTCGGGCGCGTGCGGTGAATCTGGGGAATGATGAAGTTCTCTAATGCCCACTTCTGAGTCTCCCGATAAACGCCCTTGAATAGACCGTCTTCAAAGTATCTTTGGAGTTTACGGATAGGTTCAAGAGCGCGACCGCCCACTGTATTCGCTAATTGAGGAAGGAATGTATCTGTGAATTCACGCTCAATCAGCCTGATATCACCTCTTATCTCCCATCCTTCTTCGATGAGCATCGTAGAGTCAATCTTGAATGCTCCATCTTCAAACATAGTAATGCCCTTAGCCAAGTCCGCTTCAAGAGCATTTCTTGCGCCAGGCGACCATTGACGTTTCATTAGATTTGCCATTAGTGATGGAGTCTTTAGTGGCCCACCACGTAGAACAGATGTTGGTGATGCGGCAGTCCCGAGAGCCCTAAATCCAAAGTCGAAATGTTGGAAGAATGAACCGATGAATTTGATACGTTTCAATCGGTTCGACCAGTCAGCGATTTCCTTTAATCCGGTGATACTAGCTCGTCGTCCAAAGATATTCTCGAGCATTTTGGCATCAGCATTCGGTACAGCCAAACGAGGAGTATTCGTAGATTTACCATTGGGAAACTGGAGTGACCTGCCTTCAAATACCGGTCCTACTTGCGGTACACGCCAACCTTCTGGGGCTTCACGGGCAGGTAAAACCTTGCCTAGAGTCTTCAGGCGATTGACTAATGTAACTGTTTCTCGATACTGAACTCCAGACAACCGGCGTTCGGCCATCATTGAGAATGGGTTCCAGCTTAGAGGCTCCCATCCTTGTTCAAGCATGTCAGAGAAACTGAGGTCATTCCTAGGTTTAGTAAATCCTGGACGGGTACCTATCCCGCGACCAGTAGCAGCAAATGCCTGACCGTCCGGCCGTTTCCATCCACGTGGGAAGTAATCAGGATTCGCCATCATCTTCTGGGCAAAGTTATCAGCATCAATCTTCCGAATGCCAAGAGAACCTTCTTCGGCTACATTGCCAAGAAATCCTAGATGGTCGCGTGTTTCTGTAGCCATCCCATCTTTGACCATCTCAAAGATTCTACGGAGAGGCGCTTGGAGTTGGTTTGGGGGAATCTCTCCATGCAAGGCTCGGAAGACTGGCTCCATCGTTTCTCTATCAGTCTTGAATCCGAGTTTCTTGATTAAATCCTCCCCTTCTCGGAACCAGACCTGCATCTTTAGACCTTCAAGGTTTCTTGCTCCGGTCCATTTAGCAAATACCCTCTGAGTGGGGCTCTCCCAAGTTGGATATTCAAAGTCGTCAGCAAGGGCGACCTCAGGTTGGTTGGGTGATGGCATCCCAGCGCCAGTCGGTTCTCCAGTCGCACGAGTGGATGAAGTAGTGTTATCCAGGGTCGAAGCTACTGAATCAGCTTCAGCCGCTGCTTGCCGGGCATCTTGAATCTTTGATGTCGTATCTATTCCACGTTGTTTGACTGCGGTTCTTAGCCGTGTGGCTTCTTCAGCAGTGTTGGCTTCAAAAGGAATCTGTCGTGGGCCTAAGATTTCTCTACCCTGCGTAATCTCTCTCGTACCTGGAGCAATAATAGAAGGTTGAGATACCGGAGCAACCTGACCGGCAGGTAATGCAGTCTGTGTAGACGGAAAGATTCTTTCAACGGGTTCCCGTTTTATTACACCTGGGATACTCAACTCATTCGGAAGTGTGGGCGCAAGCGTATCCCGGATTGCAGTCCGTAATGCTTCTGCTTGCCCTTCTAAAGCCCTGATACGCATATTCATAGGGCTATTTGGTTTCGGGCCGGGAGGTGTAGTAGATATCCGATGTTCAATGCTACGCAGTGTCCTACGCATCTGGTTCAAGTCTTCAGGGTCAAGACTTTCAGATAATTGTCTCTGGGTCTGACGTGGACGAACTGCTTGTCCTTCTTGGAACCGCGTAATAGGAGTTCGTACTTCTGCACCCGGAGGAACTATATCTGGCAATTGACGAGCGGCACGAGCAACATCATCCCCCGATGCCGTGGCAGGAAGCACAGCAACCCTATCTGCCATCTGGCCCAACTCTATAGCCGCACGGTTTAATGCGCGAGGGCCAGTAAAAATTAGTCGTTCGCCCAGAGGATTCTGTGGGGTTACAACTACTAGACTAAATTCAGATGGCTGAGGCGCAGCTGGGCCACGTGCTGGTGGCACAAATGTTTCACCGCTCAATGGTATAGTTGCTGATTCTGCTCGTGCCGGCAACGCTAACTGAGTTGGGTCAGGAATGTTTTGTACAGATTCCCGTAAAGCTAACTGTCGTCGGATACCCAGCGGAGTTTCTGATATTAGATTGCTTGGACCAAACCCAAAGGAACCACTAGGTGCAGTACGTAAAGCTGGCCCACCGGCACCGATACTATCTTGAACAACACGTTCAGCATTACGTATAGATTCTTGCAAACTAGGAGTCATTCCAGTATCGGTAGCCATTTCTTGCAGTCGACTTAATCGTTCTTGTGGAGTAATACCGCGAGCGGCATCCGCAGGATTAGGAATTCCACGTCGAACAACTGCACTAGGCGTACGAGCAAGGGCCACACCGGGGTCTAATCCTAGTCCTAAGCCTAACTGCACCAAGAATGGACGCTCACGAAAGGCGGTTGATGCTTCAGGAACAAATGAAGTAATCGCTCCAAGCGGGTCTCCTTCATGCTGACCCGCACCAACCGGTTCTTGGAAAGTCAATGCTCGGAATAACTCTTCAGTGAAAGCATCTAAGGGCTTGCCAACGAATCTATCTGCTTCTCTTAGCGTGGCTCCAAGCGGGTCTCTGTCTGGTGGACGTTCTCCAAACGGTACAGGTTCTCTGCCTTCAAAGACAGAGCCTGGAGCAGGTGGACGCCCTTGCTCGAATTCCTCTATCAACGCTGCTTGAGATTTGCGTCCAGCAGTAGATGCCCCGCCGGGAACCTGAGAAGGAGCAGGCTCCGACGGGGTGGCAGGCTCCTGTGTGAGAACCTGCTGGGAGATGTCTTCTTGAGCCAGAATCCTATCGAGCGCAGACACGTCTTCCTGTTTAAGAATACGCTCTAGCGCAGATTCTTCTTCTTGCTCCAGAATGAGTTGCAGGGGAGATTTATGTCCCGGTTCGTGAGGCAATTTAGTTAATGACCCTTGTTATTGGCGCAGCCCTAGTTTGTCCACCGCGTTCTCGGAACTGTTCTCCGAAGAAACCTGGCTGTTCTATAAACCCGGCAAAGGTTTCATCTGCGAGCCGTCCTTCCGCCAGTGCTTTATCCAGAATCCCTGAGAATTGGTTGAGGATATTTGTTTGGTCGCTCTCAAAGAACGCCCGCTGGTTCGGTGTAAGATTTGCCTGCCCTAGCACATTGAAGAATGTTCCGCTGCGCTCTTCCTCTCGTAGGTCAGAGAACAGGTCGTTGTCAGCAGTCTCGTTGCTGAAATCCGGCGAGGCAAAATCGGTCAACCCGAAATCAAAGTCGAAGACATCATCATCGCGGAATTGTCGATTAACCATTAGTTAGCAAACCTTCGGCGCCGGAACGCCTCAATCTGCCTAGACAGATTCTCTGCGGAAGGCTCTTGGAATTCTTCAGGTCTCTGTGCCCTCTGCGTGCCAAATTCTGTCAGCAACCGCTCTTGCGCCCTACGACGTAACCGAGGGTTGACGCCGGCGAGACCTTCTTGCAGACCTAGCCTGGCCGCCGTTTCGAAGTCTGGGACAAAGTCTAGGAGATTCTCAGACCCAAGTAGTTCATTTATCCCTAAACCAATATCTGGAGCAGCGCCACCAGCAAATCCACCGAACCTTTGCCCTGCCGTTTGCCCAGGGCTTTGGAACTCAAGGAGAGGGTCGATGTCACTGAAGCGGTTGAAGATTGTCCGAGCTCCGCGTGCAGCCGTCGGAGACAGACTTTCTCCAAACTGCTCGGCAAGCACTCTCCGCCTAAAGTCCTCTGCTCCCTGTTCGGCAAAGAGGTCGCCCCGTGTCTGTGTTCCACCGCCGGTAAGTTCAAGCGCAGGATTCCTCAGTGCCGGAAGTACAGCCGGAGTCGGAACAGTGGGCTGGATAACAGCCGGTGGAGTGGTGGGCGCTTCAATAGCGGGTTCTGCCGGAGGTAAAGCCGACAGCTGCTCCAGAGGCCCACCTTCGGCGTTTATCTGGTCGGCTGTGATGGTGAGCCCAGCATCTCCGTAGGCAGCGATGATGGCCGCGACAATCCCGGCCCGGTCTGTTATCTGGCCTGCGTTCACGGCTTCTAAGACTTGGGCCAGAAGCGCGTCTCGTTCTTTGTCTGTAGGCATTATTTACTCCTAGAAACCTTCCGGTCTGAATCCATTTCGCGCGCCTTCTCTTGGCGTTCCTGCGGCAACTACGGGACCCGCTTGGGCTGGGGCGTCTACGCCTATGGTTGGAGGCGATTGGCCTTGGACTGAGTTAGGTGCTATCTCAGGTGGAAACCCTCCACCCTCTCCATCATCGTTGCGTCTTGTTTCGTCTGTCTCGGGATCAAATGGGACATCAGGAACCTCGACACCCATTTGCTGGAGTTGCTGTAGTTTAGCGATTTCTAACGCTACAAGCATCTTAAACTTGTTGTTCCAAATCATTGCCCCGCGCTTATCTCCCCTGTTAGCGAGAGCGTCTGTCATACGCTGGGCTTTGACCATCTCGTCGGACATGCCCATCATGTTTAGAATCTCGTCCATATCGAGGTCTGAGTCAGGGCGCTGTAAGACATCTTCGCTGATTTGCTGCCTTGCAAGAGTCGGCATTCCATCTGCCTGGGGTTTGGACAGCAGGGCAGCCATGTTGACCTTTCCAGCCTGGTCCTCAGGTAGCGCAGGGACAAGTTCAATCTCAGCCAATGGTAGGTCTCGTATCTGGTCAGGTGTAATATCAACAGAGAACCATTTCCGGTTCCGACCTTTCCCACTCAAACTAATCGTATCGAAGGCGTCGGTGTTGTAGTGGTCTGCCCAAATCTCTGCGATGGTCATCAAAGCCGCACTGCCAGCCTGAGCCTGCCCCATGACCTTATCTGCAACACCGCCTTTCAACTGAGTGATAGCAAAACCGGAGAACTCTGAACCTCCGGTGCTTCCAAAGGAAACCAGCGGGAATCCGCCTTTACTTGACTCCGCTCCGATAAGAGCTTGTAGTTCATTAGAATCCTGCGACATCTTCAGCATATCGAAGACTTCTATCTTGTCCTCGTGCTGCAGAGGAACACCAACCGCGCTTCTGTACGGGGCTTGGTCGAGCGTTTTATTTCCATCACGGGTATGAACGGAATAACCCGGCTCCCGTCCTCTACTAGCCATTTCCATCCGTATGGATTGCAGCTTCTGATAGGACTCTAGCGGATGGCGTAGGTCGGCCAGGATGCTTTCCCCGAAGTGCTCCATGCCATCCGCTAATTGGGCTTCGTTCATTCCGCCAGTCAACATTGGAGTAATCAAAGGCTGAAGGGTGTTCGCCTGTACCCAGCCAGGCACCAATGGTTCACCGTCTCCGTCAACTAGCCCATGGGCTTCGTCCTTGACCGCTTTGATTAGGCTGATATCAGGGATAACGACTGTATTCTTTTCGCCGTCGTACCAATCCAACCCGACTAGAACTCTTTGCTCTGCGTTGAGGCTTGAAGGGATTTCCCATTCGTGGGGAATTTGCTCTCTTAGGATGGCGAACTTGTGGCAAATCCACGCCAATCCTTCAGGACCGTACTCCCAGGTGCAATCACGCGGATCCCACGGCACGGCTTCTGCGAATGTCGCTCCACCTTTCCGCCGGCGCATCATGGCACGACCGATAGTCGTTCCACGAATATTCAGATACCACGATATTGCTTGAAGGAGAGTTCCGGTCTGGCCCTGTTTAATCAGTCTCCGGTCATTTGCTTTGAAGTTCCCCCGCAGGAATTGCTCCTTAGCGTTGTCTTCGTCTCTCTCCGTCCGGTGGTCATCTCCGACAGGGACAATCAGCTTCATCTGGGCGCTGGATATCATGCTGATGCCCTTCTTACCAACCACGCGGAACTCGTTCGTAGTTACCTGCTCGTACCCTTGGCCTTTGCCATTGGGTTCGACATAGTCTTTCTGGTTCCAGCGGTCTAAGTCGTCGTCCCACCGAATACGGAGCATGGGCGTGTTATCTTCTTTCCGTTTGTGCATGTCCACTATTTCTTGAGGTGTGGGCATTAGCCTCTCCCGAAAATGCTATTAGCTGTTAATTGACGGCCCCGGTGGCTTATCACGTGAATCTTCTCGCTCTTGTCCTGAGTCGTCACGTAACCAAAACGTTCGATGATTCCATAGCCGATTGCTTTGATTCCATGGTTGTGTTTGTCTTCTGGCGTATCCCCGTACGTATTCCCTTCTCGGTCTTCTTTCCACCGGTATACCTTGGTCTGACCATCGAAAGGGTTGGGATAGGCGCCGAACTCTGACAGAATCCCTTTCATGCTAGGGTCGAAGACGATTCCAGGCTCTTCCGTCAGTGGGTTGAACTTCAGAAAGCTCTTGACGCGGTCGTTCACATCGTTCACAGAGCGCACGGGGTTGCTTTCTAGGCGTATTCCGGTCTCTCCCAGCCAGGTCTCAGCTACTGAAGATTGGTGGTGGTGCTGGTCGCCGTAGCGGTCTTCCACTGCGAAGATACCGGGTCCGCCTTCTCTCGTGGCGGAGGCCCACATCTGTCGGTACGGGTCAGCCGTTCTGAGAATGTCAATGACATCACGAGCTGTTTTGGCCCGGTCGTAGATTTCAAACTTGCCCTGGAGCTGTCCGTTCACTTCTTGGAAGAACTCGTAGGCGCAGGCGTCCGAATAACCTGGGTCGACCCACATATATAAGGGAAGGTCAGGATGGTATTCGGTTTTCTGGATGTGAATATCTGCTCTGAATTCCTTAAAGACCAGCCCTTTCGGTGGGGTGGGGACGCCGGCGTATTTCTCTAGGAACAGGTCTTCTGGCAGTTCGCGCTCTTCCCGCAGAATCTCTGGGTCTTGGCGTCCGCCGGGGAAAATAACTAGATTCGACCAGCTTGGCAGGTTGAAAGACTGTTCGTCCTCAGTTCCGCCCTTCCAGAGTTCATGGAGTTTCGGATAATAGCCTAGGGAGCCTTCCAGAGTCCCTGTGAGCATGTGCCAGCCTTTCTTGTCGACCAGACGGCTACGGCACCTATGAAAGATGTCTATTTCCTGTTGAGCGGCTTCGCATTGGATTATCCCGTCACAGGCTGAACCAGCGATAGTTCGGGGGTTATCGGCCGATTTGGTCTCAATGACCGTGCCGCCTTTCAGTTCAAAGCGGCTTGGCCCTTGTCGGTTGAACTTCGGTAACTTCTTTCCGAGCAGGCCCATTTGTTGGGCGGCGTCAGCGATGTAGTTATACTCGGACTCGGTCTGGGAGTAGGAAGACCCAACAAGCCAATATAGACCAGCCTTACCGTTGTATTTACCCCAAAAATAGTCTGTGCCGACCTGAGACTTCCCACCACGCCAGCCACCTAGAACTTGAATCGTTCGTTTTCGACAGGTAAGGATGGCCCACTGTTCCTTAGTCGGGACGATGCCACGCATCTCTAAGGAACCCAGCAAGGTCTCAAAGCCATTGGTAATCAGCCAGGCTTTAGTAGCCTCGCTGATGACTCGCTTTTCAATTGTTTCGGCAGTTACCAAAAAGAAAACCCCGTACAAATTTGGTTGCACGGGGCGCAAGGGCCGCGATGTGCTTGGCCACTAGGGCACGAAAGTTATTTAGTTGTTGGTCTAAGTAGAGGGACTCGAACCCCCGCCACCTGCTCCCAAAGCAGGAATGCTGCCATTACACCATACTCAGATGCCAGGGCAGTTGGCGAAAGTGGTACCAAACTCCACCGCCCCGGCTCTCACCCACCGAAGCGAATGAGGAGGATAGAACCTACGCCGATTCTACCACACCGTCAACGATTCTTGCCGAACATCGTGGACAGGGCAGGCTCCAGGGCCGAGTAAAGAAATCCCCCAGCCGTCTGTTGCACACCTTGGAGATGCCGTGCTTCCTGACCATGGCTGGGCACCGCGGCTCTTGGTCTGTCATTTGCCCTCAAAGAAGATTTCGTGAGCCAACCAGATCAAATCCCAGAGCTGACGTTTCGGCATGGCTAGGTAGTCGAAACCGTAGTGGCCATCTTCGTAGGAAAGTAAATCGACTTGTTTGACCAAGAAGATAATCTCCAACCGGGCGAGTGCTCGTTCGTCATTCGGGTTCAATAAGTCGGACAATCTGATATACACAACCTTTTGGTAGGGCAAACACATGAAGGGCGTCATCATTAGCGCCCAGCGTCGCAGCTAATCGAACCAAGCCATCTGTTCGGTTGAGCAAGTGTCCGACCGTATAGTTCAGAGTTAGGTCAAGGGTCTCGGCATCATTCATTGCCTGCCATCCGGGAAGTGTGGACGGATCAAACCAAGACACTCTGACGTAATCGCCATTTCGGATTCCCCGGCTCATCGAACTACCGGCTGGACGATTCGGCCATCATCTAGTTCCATCCAAACGCAGGTCATCTCGATGGTCACTTCACCCGGAGAGATATTGACGGAGAAGTAATCTTCGGGCTTGACGTCATCTGGTACATCGTGGGTTCCGAGGTCGAACCACTCTCCAAGACCGAATCTACCCTCTATTTTCCATTCCATCTAAATCACCACCGCACAGAATCCTCGTATCAAGTAAATCCAAGGCACCTAAGCTTCCGAGTGCCAGGATGCCCAGTCAAACAGGGTCAGGCAGACGCGCATGTCGCCAGGAGCGCGGCGCAGGCGGCTTCGAGGGGGTTGTTGTGTGGGTTATACCCTTGATATTGCGCATTAACCGCTACTATTGCATGGACTAATTTCTTTGGACCTTCAGCCCATGCAGCGTCCAGTACCTTCTCCAGCGAGACATCGGGTACGCGGCTTGAGCCGTGGCAACACAATAATTGCCAATCACATAGGCACTCCCGCGACAGCGATGGCCAGCGGAGGCCGGAGCCTTGGCAAACTGGGCAGTCATATTCTAATTCATGCGAGGCAGCCCACTTACACACCCAACCAACGGGTACATCCTTGCGATTGGGACACTTGGCTTCCGAGACAGCCTTGATTACGTCAATTTGGGTTTCTGGCATCTCTCACTCCATAAAAGAATTCTTGGTCGGCGATAGACTCAGGGTCGTTGGGAACCATGGCCCAGCCCTCGCATTCAGCATAATCGCAAGAACAGGGCACGGCCGCTTTCCACTTTGACAGACGCTCCCAAGGGATATTACTGCCTTTGCAGTAATCTGCGATGAATTCTTCCCTGGTCACCACCTCGGCAACCTCGGGACCGCCGGCATCCTTGAGAGCCGGGGCATGATGGAGCCATTGCTCGGTCGGCCTTGACCAACTAGAGTCTGTTTCATCCGTTTGGCAGACTTCTTATCAGCGAAGAACTTGGCTTGTTCAGGATGCATATAGAGCCGTTCCTTGCCAGCGTTTATCAACTGGTCGTGGGCAAAGCCAGAGAGGGGGGTCTCTGCCAGAGCATCCTGGTAATTCCGCATGGATCGCCCAGCGAGTTCAGCAATCTGGGCCTGAAGAGACCCTATGGCTTCCACCTTTTCGTTGTTGCTTAAGTGAATCTCAGACCCAGGGCTAGAATCAAACGTCTTTCCGCGGGCTCCGGTCTTACTGTTAACGATTTGGTACATCTCAATCCCTCAAATGCCAGGTAATTATGTGCCCCGGGAAGACCAGAACTGGGACCGTGTCGCCGCAACCCGGGCAGGTCATGTATTCAGTTTTCATTTCTTCGGCCACTGTTTACGGAATGTCTCCTGACGGAGGAACTGACCTGGCGTCCGTGGTATAAAGGCGGCAAACGGTGGACCCACTTCGGCCAACAGTTCATGAAACGGCCGGACTACCACGCCCCCGTAGATACCGACCGGTTCCCATGCGGAGTCTGGGTATTGGCCAAAGAACCTTAGAATTCTACCGATCATCTCTATCTCCCGGGTCTAAATGGACAAGGATACCTTTCCTGTTCCGCAATTATCGGAGTAAGCGGTATAACAAAGCAACGGGGCTTCAAAGCGCAGTTGGCGTGATTCACGCAGGGCCGGCAAGGACGACCAGCCATATTGGGTGGATACCCGCAGGCGCCGCAGGACTGGGCTTTTGGCTTAGGGGTGGGCAATGGCGGCTTTGAGGGCCAATACCCTGCTCAACGGCACCATGCGGCTCGCTGTGGGGTGGAGACGGTGGTACTCTGGGCTGCTCTCGTACTCACGGATGGTTTTGGGGTCAATGTAAGTTGTTGCCATGGGTTCTCCTGAGGATTAGTTACTTCGGAATGACCTCTATCCTAGATGTAGAGTTAGAGCCCAGGCCCATGCGGCACCAACACCGACCCCTAATAGCCAAGATGCTAGTTCTCTACCGCTCACTTTTTGTTTCATGAGAGATCTCTTTTATCTAAAAAATATCGTTGGCAGATGCATATTACTCTCCCAGCTTCCCGCTAAGCCATGCCGGGGGGTCCGTGTGCCTGCTCAGATGCGCTCTCGGCAACTGAAGACAGCTCGGAGCAAGAACACATCCAGCACCAACTGAGCACCGATGAAGACGCCTACGTACCAGTCCATAGCTATGCCCTCTGCCTTGCCTTGGCCACACGGTCAGCTTCCCGTATCTTGTCAGCGTTCTTCCGCTTGTACCTCTGCTGCTTGGTTTCCTTGTCGGTTACCTCAACGGGTTTGTCGGTTACCTTTTCCTGGATGTCGGTTACCTGTTGAGATGGCACCGTAAGGCTACCAGTGATACGTGACGCCTTGTCGTGGGCGCTCTCCAGTGGCCCAGAGCACCAGTTACACGTGCCCTTAGCCTCTTCGGTAATCAGGAGCCTGCCGTTACATTCTCTACACTGCATCACTCAGTCTCCCACGGTGGCGGTCCGGCCGGCTTGGCATCTATGACTGGCCCAGCCTCTGGCAAAGCCGCCCGAGCCTCACTGTCTGCCGCCTGGCGTGCCTGAAACCACTGCCGGATATCGTCTGGCATGTCAATCACGAGCGTGTAGTTGTCCCGGTACGAGGGATCACGTTTCTTAGCTATGAACATGAGTAGGTTATCAGAGTATTCCTTGATGGTGTCGACCCTGACTCCCTTGTAGTAAATGGGCTTGTCAATGCCATCAATACCACGCCGGTGGGCCTCTCCCACGACTAATTCGACGTACCGGGCCTCGGCTTCGAGGAATCTCTTTTGATAACCGAAGCTGTCCGATTGAAGCCAATTCTCGTGTGCCCTCGCCGTACAGCCAGCTTGGTCCGCTGCCTTGTAGACCCCACCGTTGCACTTAGGGTAGGCGGTCAAGAACAATTCCTGAAGCACCCACCGCTTGGTCTCGTACACGGTTGGCGAATCAGGAAACCCGTATTCCCTACGTAGTTCAAGCGCCGTCTGTTCCGGTTCTGTGCTCATGGTTATTCTCTACCGCCAGGCCGAAGCCGGTTCAACGCCAGTGCCGATTGCTCCAGTAGATGGTTCAATGTAAAGCCTGATAGGTTGCGCCTCAGGTCTAGTTGTGGGCAATGGCCTTGCTCGCACATTTCAGAGAAGAGCATTCGCATGATTAGGTCGGTCGCTTCGGCTGCCTCAGGCGCAGTCAATGGTTTGATTTCTTCCATCTACCCTCCGTACCCACGCCCAAACCCTCTGAACTACTGCAATTGGGATGTAAGCCAAGATGATTAAAAAGGCTAACGGTAAATCTCTGTTTCGGATCATGGGTACAGTTTACCTGTTTCTCTACCTATCTGCTTGAATCAATCGTCTCTACCCTATTGACTTGCTAGTTTGTTCGTGTTATTGTTCGGGAGTAGCACAGGTAATTAGGCATCGGAGAAGTAACCAAATGGACATGGATAGATACAACGATTCCATCGACGAACTAACCCGGCGTGAAGAAATGGTTGGTTGGATTTGGGACGCTTTGCCCAACTGGGAATGGGACGCCCACGACTCTGAAAGCGGAGCGCCCAACTTCTGGACCACTGAGAAGGTTGAACGGATCGTGGAGCGCAACTACGACGGCGGAATAGTCGCCTTTGACCTAGCCGGTTAGCCATCAGCTAAATGAGTTAAGGAGTAGCAACTATGGAACTAATAATCACAGTCGATATGGACAACGCAGCGTTTGAAGACGAGCCAGCAGTCGAAATAGAACGGATACTCCAACTTGTTGGCATGGGGTTTTATTCCTACAACGTCCACGACTTCAAAGCCGGACCTTGGGACAACATCCGAGACATTAATGGAAACACAGTCTGCAAAGTTGCCCTAGCCTAACCTATACCGCGCCACCATCCGAGTAATCAAAGGAGTTAACAAGATGACCGTCACGAAGGCTACAAAAGACCAGTTTCAACGAGAACAGAACGCCGATATCTTCGTTGTGGACACCGACTATTCCAATCAAGCTGGCGACTACAAGGGTCCAACGGTCATAGTGCCCACGGCATTTATGGTGTTCGACGTTGGGAGAATATCCGAGACAATGAAACTTACCTTTGACACCATTGACCAAGGGTTTGCTGTTTACCCGGCCTAACCCGCTTTCTCAGCTTTCCAGGCAAACTGGCTAGCTGAGGTGGCCGGATTAGCCAACTTAGAAGAACAGGAGAGACACCATGAAGAAATGGGTAAAGGCACTCAAGGCAGAACTCGGAGACCGGGTCCACACCGATCCAGGCCCCGGACGGCACGGCTACAACGCCGATTGCGAACACTGCGAGATCGTTATGCCGTATATCAAGATGCAGATTGACGGCGTGATCCGTTAACCCGCTTCAGCCACGCGATCTAGTCTCTAGCGTGTGGCTTGGCTCTGGATTAGCCAAAGATGACTTAGGAGTACGAGAGACCGTGGACATCCAAATCAAGCGATTATCCAGTGGCTACTACCACATAAGAGGCAAGGGGCCGTGCAATTGGGCTCAACCACGCAATTGGCCATGCTCTGAGCAAGAGTTAATCACCGCATCGTTCCAGCAACCATCACGCGAGTTCATCCAATCAGCCATGCTAACTCAGGAGAAGAGCCATGATTAAAGTCAATCACTACAACATGGGAACCGTGAACCAGAACAAGGTGTCCATTGAAACCGAAAAGGGCTACGTGGAGTTGTACTTCAGCTATCAGACAATCGTAGGCGTTAACAACACCGTAAGCGTCAATGACTGGAGCGTAACCACCGGGAAACTGCTCAACATACTTGAGCCCAACAAGAAGAACCGCGTGCCCCATGCAGACGTGTTGGCCGAAGCTGAACGGTTGCTTCAAGAGATTACCGCCTAACCCAATAACCTATAGGGAGATGAAAAACCATGGAACACGTCATTACAATCAAAGCAACTGGCCGAGAGCTTGGAGCCCACGCTGGTCCTATGCAAATGTGCTGGTGGTGCAGACCAACCAAGCGCAACCCTAATCCGTTATCTGATCGCACCATCGTAAACCGAGACAGCTGCCCATATCCGAGAACCTAAGAAAACCACCAGTTAAGGAGAATAACTATGGACCCGAAAATGATAGCCCTAGTGCTGGAAGGCACCATCGATCAGATCATGGAGAACGAAGAACTATCCTACCAAGGAGCCTACGACGGCGTCACAGTGATCTTAGCCCAGATGGACCCGCGTCAAGTCAGCGTTAAGCTCTTGGAGGCCGAAGAGGGCGACTTCATCGCCAAGAAAGAGGGGGAGTTTTACACGATCTTCGACAAAACTACGGGCGCAAACGTGGGGGATCAGATACCGCCTGGTGGACGCAAAGCCGAAGTTGGTCAACCGATCCGACATCACAATGATGCCCGGCGCACAGCCCAGTATCATCAACTTGAGGCACTGAAGGCACGTAGCTAACCCGACAGCCAGTTCTCCAGCTTACTTATGGTTGGCTGGAGTGCTGGATGCCATTAGCAAGAAGGAGATGAGGAAATGCAACTAAAAACCAAACTGTTTCTGCATGAATACGTCACACACCCTTGGCTCGTCAGCTACTTGATGTATATGTTCACGTCAGACGACGTTTACCCGAATGGTCACAAGTCCTCCAACTGCCTATGCCCGGTATTCGTAGAGCCGTTTCCGCGCGCAGCCTTCCTGCGAACCGCAAAGGGGGAGTGATGGACGAATATCTAGAAACCACTGGAACACCAGAACAGATGAAGGCGGTTGCCTCTTTAAACCGTATCGCCGCTAAATGGCCGAAAGGCATCTGGATATGGTCAGCCGACGCCATGCTGTTCGTTATGCAGCTTGATGATAATGGCGAAAGAAGGATGGT
>SDBT01003507.1_pt1 | contig 27084 bp, 24 predicted proteins | sample 2277101 | NCBI WGS metagenome assembly SDBT01 (sample SAMN10404973, study PRJNA504765) | marine sediment metagenome | isolation source: marine sediment core GS10_PC15, 103 cmbsf | place: Arctic Ocean: Southern Knipovich Ridge | collected 2010 | reverse complement strand
GTCTGGGAGCCGGAATAGGGGGTCAAGGGGGAAAAAGGAGGTGGAGTCGTACCCTATAGGGCCCTATAGGTGCACCGGGGGCTACCCTACCTATAGGTCAACAGTATCCCAGACTTCCCTATAGGTCAACTGGGTGCCGGGCAAGAAAGGGGCCCCAAGCAGGAGGGAGATCGCGCTTGAGGCCCCGAGGGGGTGCGGACTGGCGGGTTTAGTGTGTGAGGGGGGCTCGTCCACGGGCATCCGCCATCCGTCATATATATATAGTAGATGGCGCAATGGCGCAAGGGACTGGTCTATACACCACCGAGTGCTTGGGGCAGCTTGCCGAAATGGGTCGGCAGATCAGCCAGTGCTCGTGCGATCGCCTTCTTCTTCGGGTCGGCATCGTTCACGTTGTGCTGTTCGTGTGGCCACGTCGTGCCGACTTGGTAGATCATCACGGGCGGGTTCGGGACATGGACTAGCTCGCCGCCTGTGAGTGCGTAGATGGCCTTGTGTGGCGGGAATGCAACATACTTCATATCATCCTCCTCTACTGGGGGTGGCGGTGTAGGTGCTGGGGGTGTCGGCACTGCGTTCAAAGCGTTGATTATGATTGGCCACGGTATCCTGTTGCTCGGGCAGGCTGTGTTCCTGAGCCAGTTGTGCTCCCACAGGTTCCTCGCCAGCTCGGGTGGATGCACCCCAGCAGCGCATCTGGCCCGGATGTCCTCCGTCAGACGCACTGTGGCGGTAATCTGAGGAGCGGTAAGGGTCTCGCCCGCGAACCCGGCGTGCTCAATACCCACCAAACCGACGTTTCCGACGATCTCGTCGTGTGTGGAGAGCGTGCCCTTCACCCCGCAATGCCACGCAATGGACTCCAAAGGGTAGTGCTGGGCTGTTGTCCCATTCTTTGCCACGCTGAAGTGCCAACTGGCTTGTCGGGGGGAGTTCTGGATGATCTGTAGAAGCTGGGTGTACGAACCCTCTGCGGAGTGCTTCATGTCCCCGTCTACCTGCTGTAGTGATCTACCCGGTATGCCCGGGTACCCCTGCTTCCATCCGGGCCCATCATGCCTGTGACACCAACTGAGCCAAGTGGCCATCCTTACCCTCCTTCTACAGCGACGCGGTTAGAACAGCTATAGCGACTACAACCCCTGCACCTAGCAATATTTCTATCCGGGCGAGGCGGGTGAAGATCCGGCGCTGCCCCCGCGCAAGGAAGCGGATGTTGTCGTTCAGATGGCCATGCTCACCATTCATGGGCATCGGGGGCGGCAGCTCGTCATCTTTGTCGTTACCGAAAAACCAGTTCATTAGCAAACTCGAACCTTTCGTGTTGCCCAGTAGGACGGTGGGCCCTGCCCTCTGTTAGCTCTCGCTTCGTACCGTAGCACACATTTCGGGTGGGGTTTGCCTGTAGGGAAGGGAGCCCGGCATATCGCACAGGGTACGTAATCCAGCTCCTCGGCGGCTTGTTTCGCGCACCTCGCGCACCGCCCGGGAGCGTCGATCGACTGCGAGCACTTGTCACAAAGCGATGCTGGCATAGTATTATCGTAGGTGAAGGGAGAGCGATATGCTAGATGAGAAGCCACCGTTCAAGCTGAAGACAGCCTCCAGAGAGGAGCTACTTGATGTCCTGAAGCAACTCGAAAAGAGGATTGCCTCTGGTCAGGACAATGGCAGGAACATCGTTGACCATTCCAAGCTCTCCCGGCTCCGTATCTCCCGAGACGCGGTGGATAGGGAGCTGTCCTCACGAGCCCGCAAGCTCGATGGACGCGACACCCTGAAGCTGGGCATTGACGAGTTGATAGCCAGTGCCAAGGACGACGAGAAAGAGCCCGAGGTTCCCACTGAGCAAATCAAGGAGGAGACCAGTGCCACCTAACAACCCCAACGCATACAAGAAAAAGGGCGATCCGAAGTCCGGCCTGAAGAAGGCCGAGGACGGCCACATCATCCTGCGCGGGGAAAAGAAACGAGAGCCGTCCATTGCATCTCTGTTGGCCACAGGAGGTAGGGAAGCCTTTGGGTTCCCGCGACAAGCCGAGGCTTAGTGTCCTAGAGGGCAAGAAGGGTCAAGGTACCTCCCTCGATGACCTCATCGGCTACATCAAGGACGACATCGAAGAGATAATGAAGACTGCGGCCGCTCAGGCCAAGGGCGGCAACGCCACTGTCCTCACTGCCCTCCTCAGCCTCTTTACCAAACACGCCGAGAACCAGCAGTCCGATCGCGGCGCTGCCGTCATGGAGAAAGTCCTTGAGGTACGCGCAGCAGCCTTGGAGGCCGCTAGTGCCCAGAGCACCCCGGCGAAAGAAACCAACGGTCACCGACCTTCAGGCTAACCGCGAACGGGTTAACCTCGACAAGGCCGCTACCAAGGTAGACCCTCGCCCGATCTGGGAGATCAGGGCCGAGAAGGGTCTGTCCACTCCCCTCTGGGCAGAGAAGCAAGCGGTCTTCTCCGAGATGAGTATTCCGCAGGCCGGGATCTTCAAGAAGGATGGAGGGTACATACCATTCAAGATTGCAGACCAAGCCCACAAACATGGGGCGATGACGGTAGTAGTGACTGGGGGGATCCGATCTTCCAAGAGCATCTCCTCTGCTGCCGAAGCGGTTGCGTGGTCTATGCACTCCGACTTGATCTGGTTCGCCGGGGACACCTACGACCTGTCCCGGCAGGAGTTCGAGTACACGATGGAGGCGATGATCTCGCTGGGCTGGACAAGGAAGTCGAACATCTCCCTCCCCCGCTCGAAGTACCTACCCTGCGTCTTGGAGACAAACTGGGGGACGATAATCGAGACCCGGTCTCTCAACGATGTAAACACCTTCGTCGCCCGTGCCCCGGACATAATCCTTTTGTGCGAGCCGGGGCTGGCCTCACCCGACTCCGTCCAGAAGGCTCGTGAGCGCCTGTCCACCAAGGCCGGTCGCCTCTGGGCTGCTGGCACATTCGAGGAGGCTCGGTTCAACTGGCTGGAAGACTACTGGCGTAAAGGAGTGAGATGGCCAAACCCCGAGAGCATCAAGTCCTTCACAATTCCTACGTGGGTCAACCGTGTGAGCTTCCCGCTTGGCAAGGCCGACCCGGGTATACAGCTCCTCCGGGCAAGCTGCCGCTCGTTCGACGAGTTCCTGCTACGGTGCGGCGGCGTACCAATTCCACACCAGTCTCAGGTGATTGGTGACGTATGGAACGAGAAGCTGCACACCGGCACCGTCCCCTACATCCGCAACTACGACAACGGTACCCGCTGGCCCGTAGAGATTGCGATAGACCCCGGCTACGCGGGCGGATCAAAATACTCAGTCCTCGCTTTCCAGAAGGAGCCTTGCCCAAAATGCAACGGCCAACGCCTCAGGATGATCGACGAGATCGCTACCAAGAATACCGAGTACCAGAGGGTTATAGAGATTGCGAAGAAGCGGGAATGGTGGCCCGCAGTACAAGCGGGGACGTGCGATCCGCGTGCTGGGGGGAGCCATGTGTTTGGTGCCCCCTCGCCTCAGACTGTCTGGTACGAAGAAGCAGGCGTCTCGCTCGTTCTACCGGAGCGTCGGCCCGTTGAAGAGTGCATTGGGCTCATCAAGGACACCCTCCACGACCCTGTCCACAAGCACTCCCATCTGATCGTTGACAAGGACAGAACGGAAAACTTCCAGAAGGAAATGGTAGGATGGCGGCGTAGGCGCACCTCGGAAGGATATGGTAAACCGTCAGACAAGGACTGTGACTCAGCCAAGGCGTTTGGCTACTATCTCACTGATTGGTGGCCTAAGCGGGGCAATCAGGGCAAGGATCTGGAGATGTCCCCTATCAGTGTTTCTGATATGTTGTTTCATTAGAAGGAGGGTGTGATGGCACTGAACCAAGGCGAACGAGAGAAGTTCATCCGTGAGGCGGCAAAGTTGCAGGGCGATGTTATCGAGATGATCGCTCTCGCGGCGGCTGACGCGCCGGTTACGCAACTCGTTCTCGGCACCAACGGTATCAAGGTCAAGGCCCAGAAACTCTTTGACGACTTCCTCGCTGACGCTATAGATAACCCCTAGGGAGAACGTATGCCAGAAGTACCGAAGCTCGTAAAACTAGAGAAGTGGGAGAGGCAATGGCTGGACAACGTTATCAAGGATGGGCAGACAACCTACGAAGAGACGTTTCAGTTGATGCACCACCTGAGGCGCATACGTGCCCTCCGCGTGAAGGGCCGTACACCCCGGTCTTTCTCCAAAATTATGGGCTCTGGTGTACGTGCCCCGATGTCTTGGGCTCACACCCAGACGATAGTTGGGATGATCGCCAAGAACCGGCCACACTTCTCTCGTATGCCCGAGAACGACAAGGATAAGGAAAGGGCACAGCGCCTAGCCAACACGGCGATGCCCACTCTCGAAAGCCTTGAGCGTGCAGCTCACCGCCCCCTCTACTACCTGTTCGCAGACCAGCTTGCAGGTGATGGACGTGGCGTGATGAAGCTCCGCATAGTTCCGTGGGAGGGTTACCCCATCCCGCAGGAGGACGAGAATAAGCGTGCTTATAACAAGAGAGTCGATGAGTGGCGATCTCGTTCCACCACCCAACCCTTCCGGCTGGGTCTGGTGGATCCAATGCACTTCATGCCCGCTCGTGACGAGTGGGACATTCCCTACGTTACCGAAGTGTCTAAGCGCCCCACAAAGTCCGTCCTCAACCGCCTCAACCTGTCCTTGGGCGTCAACAACACCCTGCGAACAATGGATGAACTACCAAAGGGCCGAGCCTACAACTGGCGGGAACTTCCCCGAGGAGTAGGCGCGACCATGGAGGTCGCCGAGACGTGGACTGACGACGGCGAACTGTTCATCCGCATGGGTGGCGAGCACTACTTCAAGATGGAAAACGCCATGGGGTTCATCCCCTACACGTGGCGCTTCGGTGAGCAGACCTCGATCCCTGACCCGGCTCTCGAAGGTGTCTCGTCCATCTTCCCCTTCATCGGTATCGAGCCGTGGCTCAACACCATGCTCTCCGTCATGGCGGCATGGGCTGTCCTCGGCTCTACCCCCATCCTCTGGACATCACGCGAGACCAACTCGGCGGTACCAACCGCACGCGCTCCGATTGGAGACATCCCGCTGGGCAAGAAGATTGACCTTGGCCCGGGTGGCAAGATCGGTTTTGTAGAACCGCCGGGGGTGGGCCGGGAGGTTAAGGAGTACATCGAACTACTCTTTAGCATCTACGAGCGAGCAGGGATCACCCCCCTTGCTCGGGGCCTCGTAGGTACGCGGACTCCCGGGCTCACCCTATCGGCTGCCCTAGAGGCAGCGTCCGACAGGCTGAAGCCTATGGTCTTCTCCCTCGAAGACGGGATGGCCGAGATCATGTCGAAGATCTGGCGGATAGTAGACACCGTTATCAAGGCTCCCGTGTCCGTCACAGGTGACTACGTGGAGGAGGGCATGTTCAAGGTGGGTAAGGGTCAGGTTAAGAAGGCCCGCTTTGTCATCGACCCCAAGGACATCCACGGCTACTACGACTGCAACGTCGAAGTGAAGATGTCCAACCTTCAGGATGTCACCAACCAAGGTATGCACGCGGCCTTCATGGTCGGGCACAAGCTCTGGTCAAAGGAACGCGGTATGCGCTTCAGCAGCGTGGATGACCCGTTCGAGGAATACCTACAGATCACCCGCGAAGAGTTCCGCGACGACCCGCGCCTCAAGGAATTGCTGTTCAACGCAGCGGTATCCGAAGACCCCACTCTATCTCAGGAGATGCAGGAACTCATACAGGCTGGGCAGGAAGGCATAGACGAAGCAGCCGCCCTGTCCGGTGGCGGTGGTGGTGGTGGTGGTGAGGATCGGTTCGAGGGTGAGCCTCCACGTGAAGGAGGCTTCGGTGGAGGCCGACCAGCCGGTGCAGCCCGTAGGCCAACAGGCCCTAGGGGTAGCCCACCAGAAGGTAATAGGTTCAAAGATGGCAAAGCTCAATAGCCGACACTGGTTCGAGTCTCTCGTGGAGCAGGTTAAGTCCGACCGTGGCGAGATCATGGAGCAGCTCAAGAGTACCTTTGCCGATACGTATAGCACGCGAGGCCCCAAGCCTCTCATGTCCAAGCGCCAAGAGCTGGCAATGTTCATGGGTATGGACTCAGACTCCCGCCTCCGCTTGGCCGATGAGCTGGGCCCGGAGCAGTGGAACGCCAAGGTTGACGAGATGATGACTGGTCTCGTTGAGCAGATCGGCCCGTCCGCCCATAAGATGATGCCATGGATTCTTGGCCAACAGCCTGAAGAGGCTGAACCGCTCGACCGTGACACGCTTGAGCAGGAGCTATACGCTATGCTGGGTGGAGAAACCGTCGAATAAAGGATAGAATGTCGGCAGGAGTTTAACTATGGCCCAAGCGCAAGACGCCCCCCCAGCACCAGAGTTTTTCCAGTCTGGCTCAAGCGGGAGTAGCCAGCAAAGTTCTGCCTCATCGCAGAGCACATCCGAGTCCCAGACCTTCCAAGCGATCATGCCGTTCATCCTTGAGTTGCTTGACAAGTCGCAGGGAAGGCGGGACACAGCACGGGGGACAGCCAAGGACATCCTATCCGCTCTGGTCTCTATCGCTCCCAACGCCGCAGGTGACTTCGATACTGTCCCCGGCTTTGAGAGGGGTGGTATCGCAGACATCCTAGGCGGCATCGTGTCCGGTAAGGGCACCGTAGCATTTGGTGAGAATCTTCCTGACTCGTTCCGTCAACCCAGCAAGATCACCCTCCCGGTCAGCGCCCTCAATATCCAAGACCCGGACGTGCCGAGTGAGGTTCGTTCTCTCCTGCCAACGAACAAGATCCTCATGGACTTGGTTAGGTCATTTATGACCGGAGACTCGTCTTCGCAGGCATCGTCCGTAAGCCAGTCCAGTGGATCCTCAGGGTCAACCAGCACGAGCCAGATCAACCCGTTCAACAGCGACTCCGGCCTTTCAGAGGAGCAGTTTCTTGCTAGAGTGGGGCTCATTCCCCCCCCTAACACGGAAACTATAGTCCCCGGTAGTTCGTCAATCGGGCCGGACGGTAGTATATTCGGCCCGCCGGGGCCCAACCCGTTTGAGGGCATTGATCCCAGCGGTAGTATCATCGGTGGAATCTTCAATTCCCTAAACCCGTTTTAGGTAGGTAAGCATGGCTGAACTAAACGAACAACTTGTAGACCCGGCCCAAGTGGCTCAGGAGTACGCCAAGAACCTAACGGCGGCTCGGAAGGCCCTTGAAGCCAATGGTGGGGATGTTAACTCCCTGCCTCGCGAGATGCGTTTCTGGCTCCTAGACAACTTCGAGGGGCCGCTGGAAACCCTTGGTGCTGTACCCACAGCTAACCCCATTGATGGCACACCCCCACTTCCGGGCCCAATTACGATACAGGACGTTAGGAATGAGGGCTCACTCAATACGAGCCTTGGCACCGGCACCAGAGGGTTGGATAACATTGACCCTATCACTGGGGCGGAAACCGCAGTTGATTCCACTCTTAATCCCGCTGTTAACCTACTCTTGAATCAACCTGCGGGCAATCCCTTTCTGACACAGCAGCCTCAAGCTATCCTTCCACCCCCCTCTGTGGCTAACGCTCCCCCGGCTGCGACCAACGCAACAGCCGTGGCCGACCCCGGCCTCCCCGGCCCTCGGACTGCACCGAACCGTCTGCTTCTTCAGCAGAACTCTATTGATCGCACTTCGGGGAGCGCCGAGACCGGGATAACCAGAGCCCCCGCCAGACGCGGACGAGACACCCATGGGTTCACCAACCAAGGGTCTATTGTCAGTGCCGCAGCAAAGGGCATCATCGCTGACGAGGACTCAGTCCTCAACGTTGGTGAGCGCAACCCGAATGACACCGATACCTTCGAGGTAGACGAGTTCGTCCTCTCGAAGCCGGGTTCGATTGTAGCCCCGAGATTCAAGGGGGAAGAAGTGACAATGGAAAACGCAACCCACGCCTTTGAGGAGATGCTCAAGTTCGGCCATCGCAAGGAGAAGAAGGAGATCCGAGGGGCCCAAGAGGGTGATCCTCAGGTATTCACTGGCACTAACCTTCTCGCGTCCATGCTGGATGCCCTGTCGGCTAACGCTGGCCTAGGTGCTGCGATCCCGCAGAACCAGATCAGCCTGTTCGAGCAGTTGGGTATCGTAGCTCCTAACGCCTTTGGCCTCACCGACCCGAAGGATTTTCGTGATGCACTTGCGGCTGCTCTAGCGCCGGGTGGTGGTGGCGTCCAGACACTGGGTGCTAGGAACCTTGGCCTACAAGGAGAGCTAGGCCGAGGTGGTCTGGCCAATCAGGCAGCTAACACCGCCGTCCAGCGAGAGCTGGGACAAGGACGCCTCCGACTTGACGCGAACCTTGGGAGCAGGCAGCTCGGCATCAACGACAGGGCACAGGGTCTCCGCGAACAGGAAGTTCGCACGGGACGTGAGCTGCGTGGTCTCCGACCAGTCGCCGGGGCGGGACAAATCCCAGCTACCAGCGCCACGGGGCTGTAATAGATGGGTCTGTTTGGCCCCGTAGGAGACATCCTCGAAAAGCTCGGGCTACAGGAGTCCGAGGAGGAGAAGCGTCGTCGTGAGGAACAAGAACGTCTGTCTTCTGGTGCTCGCCCGGCCACACCCGGAGAGATAAACGAGGCTGCTGTCCTGCAAAGGCTAGCCGAAACAGCAGGTAATGGTCTGCCCCCATCCGGGGTAGCCCTACCTCCCTCCCAGTACCAAGCGCCTGACCTATCGCAGACGATCGACCCGACCACAGGCCATCCCGTCGGGAATACTCCCATTACGGATGAGGAGAGGGGTTTCCTCCAGAATATCCCGCAGGAGTTTCGTCTACATGCGTTGATCGCTAAAGACGCTGGTGTCCCGTGGGGGAGCCAGTTTGTTGATCCCGGGTCAGGCGAGTTCAACCTACCGCCACTGTCCCCTGAGTACATAGATGAGGAGGTTGCGCCAAAGATCGGCCCTCCTGCTGTAGGGGACACTATCAACTTCCTAGGCCGGGACATCGAACTGCTTGACGATCGTGGTGTCCTCAGGTCTTTTGTGGACGGTACAGACTTTCCCAAATTCTACGCCCGGGATGTGGAGACTGGTAATAGTAAGGTCTACACCCTCGACCCTGCTGATGTAGTTCAGCACGGCAGCTCGAAGCGTCTGTTGGCCGACAACGAGAACTCCTACACTGCTCGCGTAAAGGGCGAGACGGCTATTCGTAACCAGATAGAGGAGTACCTACAGAGCCTTGGAACTCTAGCACCCGGGGAGCCCTTGGACGACGACTCCTTCGTGGCCTTCCTCGTTGGCTCTGGCTACGCTCCTGTGGAGCCCGGTGGGAACTTCATTCGTGATGGTGACATCGAGGTCAACGCGCCTAGAGAGTTCCTTACTGAGGAGGGGGTGGTACAAACAGACCCGACTGGTACAGGTGACTTCCGGCAGGCATTCGCCTACCCCTCCAACGAGCGGTTGGCATGGCAGGCGATAGCTGAAGAAGACAAGCTGGCAAACGAGAAACTTTTGGTTAGGGACTTCTTCGACCTCGGCCTAAAGGAGAAGGTGGAGAACCTCACAGACCTCGGATTCGACACTATCCGAGCTACCGCGAGTGTTCCTTTGCTCCCTCTAACGCTTGCGACCTCGGGCCTCGACCGGCTGGGTGTTATAGATGATCCACTACCACCCGGGATACGTACCCACACAGCTCTCCACAACGTGGTTAAGGGTCTGGGTGCGGAGGTCGGCGATGCCGTTGACGTTGCTATTATAGCTGACAGGTACATCGGGACAGCCGTAGCCGGATACCTTGCTCATCTTGAGGATGATCTGGGGGCTGATACGATTGGCCTCCGTGACCTGATGACACACCGGATAGCCGGTGAAGAGATAGCCCATCGGGCCAACATAGAGCTGGCTGGTCTGGCTGTTGGGGCTGTAATTCCGTTCTACGGAGTGGGTGGACTGCGACCTAGTAGCATCAAAGCTGGGGTTCTGACCGCTGGCCGTACACTCAAGGCCGCCGCGAACCTTGTCTCCCTTGCTCGTGGCTCGCACGCTGTGGCCCAGTCTAGCAAACCTACCCTTGGGACACTCAGGAGCATCCAGATAAGTCGAGCGTTCGTGCCAACTATTGGTAAGCAGAAGCCCAAGAACTGGCTACAGATTGACCCTGATACCTACCTTGATTCCAGTACCGGGAAGCTCAAGGACAGGGTGCTTCATGTTGATATGGACTTGGACTATATAGGCCGGGTGCTGGCCAACGCGGACAACATCCTTGCAGCCGCCAAGAACCCGGCGGATAAAGCCCAGCGCGGCCTACAGCTTGATTACCTGCGGGTACTCGTTGAGGCCCGAGGGCGAGGAATCCTTACTTCCAACAGGGTCACTAACCCCACTGCGGCCAAGGCCCTGAGCGCTCTCGTGACCACGAAGAAGGCAGATAGAGAGGAGTTCATCCGGCTTACCGAGGAGTTCCGCAAGCTAGAAGGTGAGAACGCTAGGATGCGGGTAGCCAACGAAGAGGTTGGGGCCAGCATCTTTGACGAGCTGGTGGAAGAGGGGAAATCCCCCGGTGATGCCTACCGTGCCGTTGCTCAGATATTGAAGCCTGAAGGTAACGCCCGTCCCTTGCTTGGCTCTACCGGCCCGGGTGGTACTGCACGTCACGGATGGCTACACTTTGCTGCCAAGAAGGTAGCTTCTCTACAGAACAAGGCTGCGCGGAAGATCAAGGTGCGTGGGTTCGAGGGCAAGATTAAGAAGGCTCAGGACGAGCTGGTTCTTCAGCAGGAGGAACTGGCCCGCTTGCAGTTCGCCTCAGAGTCCACGAGTGAGTCCGCTGCCATCAAGATCGAGCGTGAAGGTGTCCTGCGTCAGATCGGGGAGAACGAGGCCAGAATCAAGACGGCGGAGAAGGAGCTTGGTAGCTCTGACCAACTGATCTCTCGTGTGGCTAGCATGGAGGACGAGATCGCCACCTTGCAGGGCCACATCCAGCGGGGGGTAATCCGAACCAAGGGCAAGGACTCCAAGAAGAAGCTGCGTCCAGCGAAAGACAACGACATTAGGCGCATGGAAGGCCAAATCACCCAGCTCAAAGAAGACAGGGATGCCCTCAAGCTAAAGGCCGGTGAGTTCTTCGACATCGAGGAGGCCCCGGCCGTTGAGGCCATCAGCCTCAAGGGGATCAAGAAGCCGGGTGGTTCGTTTGGCCTCAAGCCACACAAGGGAATGAACATAGAGGACGCGAAGAACAATGTGCGTGTCACCCAGAACGAGATCAACCGGATGGAAGAGGTTGGTGTTGTGACGGATAAGCAGGAGGAGCGACTTACCCAGCTTGCCAGCTACCGAGACGAGATGACCAACGCGATCGACGATGCCGAGGTGGCTGTGACGGCAGCGGCCCGGGACATCAAGGTCACCCCCAAGAAATCGGTACCGGAACTAGACGCAGCGCGAGACCTCCGCAAGGATCTGGAAAAGGCCCTTGCTGAACTCGATGCGCGTGACGTTCCCGCCGAAGACCCCAAGCTGGTGGAGAAGGCCAAGAAGCGTATGGCCAATGCGAAGGAAAGGTTTGACGAGGCATTGGAAGCCGCTATCGTGTCCGGTGCCGATATCACAGAACTACCCTTCCTCAGGAAGGCGTTTAACGACGCGGGGATTCCTAGGGAATGGTGGGACTTGCAGGTCAAGAGCAACGTCGTGAAGATTCGGGCACACTTCAACCGGATCATGGGCCCCAAGGCTCCTGCGCCAGCGGAAGCTGTAGGTAACGAGGCTGTGCGCCTAAAGAAGCAGCAGGTGGTTGGTCTCCAAACCAACATCAAGAACCGTCAGGATGAAATGCGTGCTTTGATAAAGGAAGTGGCTGAGAACACAGCCCACCCTGAAAATGCCATGGTTAGCTACCTCAACTCCCAGAACTTTACGCTAGAGGGGAACGTCGTTGAGTTCCTATCCGGTGACATCAATTTTAGTGAGTTCGTCATGCGGGTGACTGGCCCCGGTGGCCGCCAGCACATCCGCTCTATCTCCGGGGACGAGCTGTCTCGTCTGAGGTTCCAGAAGAGAGTCGTGACAGAGGAGCCCTCTAACGCGCTTGATATACATGCTATCGCCACAGGTGCCTCCCTCCCCGAGGCGGAGAAGCTGGCCGCAGAGATGGTTGACCTAGAGACCAAGGAACGGCAGCTAAACCACCTCATTACTAAAATCAGACGCGCTGGTTTGCAGACCCTTACAGACGAGGAAGGCGAGCAGCTCGTCAAGTGGGCACCAGTAGCGGGCCGTGAGGCCCTGACTGCGGCCCCCGGGCCAGCGGCAGACGCCGCTCGGGCGGACTTGGTTACCACCCTGACACAGGTGCAGGATGGTGTCACTGGGGGCCTTGGGGAGGCCGCTGCTGCCTTGGAGCGGTCTCAGGTTTTGGCAGGCAAACTCCGTAGAGCCAATATGACTACCGCCCTCGACATCACCCGCGAGCAAATGAACGCCTTGAACGCTAAGATGGCCGAGACTGACCACGCCATCCTCACTCTGACCAACCCGGATGTAGCGGAAAATAGCTACCACTACGTCAATGTAGTGGATGAGGCTGGGAAGGTGAAGAAGGTACGTGAGCCTATCTACAACCTGAAGGCAGAGTTCTACAAGTGGGAGCTACCCTCAGGTGAAGCCGCTGAGGAGGGGGCTGTGGGAGCCTTCAAGGTAGTGGACAAGTCAAAGCTGGGTGCTATAGCTAAGGAGCAGCTTGAGAACGCCGAAGGTATCGTCCAGTTTATGACCAAGCCGGTGGCCGTGACTGGTGGGAAGATAGCTTCTGAGGAAAAGGTGGCCCAACACTTTAGCGTGATCCGTAGTGTGCTGTCTGACTACACAAGCCGGGTAGGATACATTGACGAGATGTACCTGCCGGAAGGTGACACTCTACTCAACCGCATGCTCCTGAGTGCTGACAGTCGCAGGGAAGTTATGGCTACTCTAGTGAAGACTGACCTCGGCCGTATTGATGCGGTGTCCGCGACCAAGATTGGTCTTGGTGGGAAGCTAGGATTCATACGTCGCGTTGTTGGGGGTAACGTCCTCGACAAGTGGGGACAAGCTGCCCACCAGAGCATTGAGAACCTGCGTATGGCGGCTGAGTTCCAGTACGAGCTAACCTTCAGCCTCTACAATCACAACCTCAATCGTATTGCCGACGCCTTGGCCATCCCGGGGAATACCCAGCAGCAGCGGGTAGGTAACCTGTTCCGTCGGGGATTCAAGTCTGACGAGTTCCGTAAGTTCATCCTCGGTGGCGGGGACAAGGAGACGCTCCTAACTATCGACAACCTGCCTGTGGTTAATGGGGAGAGGATAGTTCCCCAGTCCATAGTGGACGCTTTCTCCACGGACTCCTTTGCCTACATGCTCCACCCGGAGTTCTGGGACAAGAAGCTCGTGCCTGAGGAAGTACAGCTAATGACCGAGGTGATTGCTCGGGACTACGACAACCTACGAGGGGCACTGGAAATTGAGGGCATAAGCCTCAAGGATGAAGGTATCCTGAACCACATCCTCGAACCCAGCCTACGTGACTCTAAGGGTGTGACCCCAGCCGATAACCTCATCCAGTTGATGGTTAACACCGAGACGCTCTTGAAGGACTACAGCACGTTTGAGAAGCGTAAGGCTAGCCTGCTCAAGACGCGATCCGGTGGTATAAAGGATGACTTCCTTCACATTCGTTCCTTCATTGGGGAAGTGGATGAAGCTGGTAATCCTCTCATGGACGAGATAGGTAACCGTGTGGTTCTGCCTCTGAGCCGGATGCTGCGCTCGGGGCAAGACCAGTTGGGTGGCGTCATGGCCACCATGAACCGTCGCCTCATCTCTCGCAACTTCGTCAAGAACGTCTACGACAAGTACGTGCCGGACAAGAAGCAGTACAACTCTCTGTCCAAGGTCTTCACGTTCTCCTCTGACGGTACCTTCCAGTTTGCCAAAGGTGGGGAGATAGCCATTAAGGCCCCGGAGGGAGCCACTAAGGAGGTAGCCAAGCAGTTCCAAGGTATACGTGATGACATGGGACACCTCGTTAACCTCTCTGGTGGGACTGAGTTGGGACTGATGGGTAAAGCTGGGGAGTGGATGGCCAACGTGAGCAAGAACATTGCTATGGGTCGGCTGATTGCAGACGCATCCATCCTTGGTGTGCAGACTTCCATGTACCTGTCCCTCCAACTTGTTAACCCAAAGAAGTGGCCTGCCTTCGTCACCAACGCATGGAAGCTCACTGGCGACGAGGAGTGGATGACGTGGCTTAGCGGCAATGCGGATGAGATCGGTCTCTACATGCGCCGAGGCTTCCGGGTAGGTACCCAAGCCTTTATCGGTGGTGAGTTCCAGCCGTCATGGTGGCTAGAGCACACGCCTCTGGTGGGTGGCATAGGACGTTTGGTCTCCAATGCTAACGACATCCAGTTCACGCGGTGGCTCTCCTACATGAAGGTAGAGGCCATCAGGCAGCACATGCAAGTGTGGAACATGGCTTCCAAGCACCCGAGCATCTTTGGGCAGTTCCTCAAGGATGTAGATGGTGTCCAGCGCGCCGACGAAATGCTCGGTGGGAAGTACCTATCGTCCACCAAGGACGAGGTTCTGGAAGCTGTCATCCGCCTCACGAACAACCAGTTCGGTGGCCTGCCCAAGTACCAGTACGGTGCCGGGGCATGGCGTGAGCTGGCTGAACGTATCCTCCTGATCGTCCCCGGGTTCTTCCGAGCCCGTTCCGGCCTGATTGCGACAGCCCTGAGTAGGCCACACACGCTGGAAGGCATCATGTCCTCTAGCATCATGGCTCGTGAGCTGGCCTTCTCGGCGACCGCCAGCTACACCGTCTCCATGCTATTTGGTAAGGAGGACGAATGGTTCGAGAACTTCCAGAAGGGCCCACAAGCGGGCGCTACCCAGTGGTTGGCGGCCCTAGGCCCTGACTTCTCCGTGTCCACGATGCCGAACGCGGCTCCCTTGACTGCCTTCTCCCGTCTTCTCACGGGTGGGCAGACCTTCTCTGACATGGCCTCTGGTGAATGGGACAGGTTCATCGACCCCCTAGCCCGGATGCGTAGTCTCACGACAGCATGGGAGTCTCGCATGAGCCCGATGACCAGTGGTATCTACCAAGCTATCAAGGGCGAGGACTTCCTCGGTCGCCGGTACGATAGCAACTACGAGAACATTCTTGCTCAGGCGCAGATCTTCTCGCCTATCTTCGTGGAGCAGGCTATCAGTAGCGTCAGGGAATCTGGTGGGAACATTAACCAGATAGGTGTCCAGTCCTTCACCGAGTTCCTTGGCCGATCGTACCGCCCCAAGAGCCCGTTGCAGCATTTGAACGACATCACCGAGGGAACCTTCCCCGGCGAGGAATGGCGGGCTCTCGATAGTGCCCAGAAGGATGCCCTCCGCATGAGCGACCCGGAAGTTGAGGAATGGGAAACCAAGTTCCATGCTGAACTGGCCGAACGGGACAGTGACGTGGAGAGGGTACAAGGCAGCATCCTCGACAGCATTGGGAATATCCCTGAGACGATGATGAAGCGTCCCGTTACGATTGGTGGCACGAGATCGTCCCAAGAGGAGGACGACGTGCTATATCAGGCAGGGGCCCTCCCGGCAGACGAGTGGCTCACTAGATTCCAAGCACGGCAGAAAATGGTTGGTGCCGAGTACGACCTCTACGACAACGTGCTTGTGGAGAACTTCGGTGCCGAGTCGTTCGAGGAGTTCATGGAAAAGAAGGATGAGGAGTTCGGAGACAAGGAACGTGCGGACACGTGGGCTCTCATGCGTAGTCTAAGCAAGCTGAATCTTGAGGATGAGGCGTACCAAAAGGTCGTACTCGTAACGACTAACGACGGGCAGAAGTACCCCTTGACGGTTTTGGACTACGACGCCTTTGCCATTGCTGAGACGGCTCTCTACGAAGCGTACCCACAGGACGTACAGGATGAAGTGAGGTACCGCTTGCGGGTCAATGACTCCCCGGCCAGAACGGACTACCGATTGTCTAATGAGCAGTTGGATGGCTTCCTTCAGATTCCCAAGTACAGCGGGATGAGCATAGAAGATGGCGAGCAGATGGACGGTTACCGCATCACTATGGCTGAAGCCGTGCGGAAGATTCGTTCCCTTGGCATTGACTCCAAGAACCTCAAAGCTGATGACATCCGGTCTATCCTCCTACGGGACTTGGTCAAATACGGGATGATACAAACCGAGCGGGACGTGCAGATTGCCCTGCTGGCTTGGGAGTTGGAGACTAGCTCCAACCTAGCCGAGGAGGTAGAGAACCCGGCCCGTATCCGGTACGCACTGGATAATCAAGAGATGATTGCGTTCTACCCATGGACACGTAGCGTCATCCCATCAGACATCCAAGGGTTCCTGAATGAAAACATCAGACCGTCTATCAACACCGAACGCTTGACTAACCCAGACAACCCATTCAACTAGGAGGGCCTATGCCGTTCTACGAGTTCCAATGCCCGTGTGGACACGTGGAGGTTAGGTCTTCTATGGGTGATGCTGGGAAAGCTAGGCACTGTGCAAAGGGCCACCCGCTCACACGTGTGTGGGCTGTACCTCGTGTGCAGGTACCAGACCCGGGTGGTAACGACTTCCTGAACCGGGTAGCCTCGGGGAACATAGACGAGCGTGACCTCCACGGCATGAACAAAGACACGGCTAGGAAGACAGCCCTACAGATGGCTCACGACAAGGCTCACCCTAAAGAGGCCACCCCTACACCTACAGGTTCAGGCATTGACAAGTTCTATACATAGAGACGACAATCTCAGTAAGGAGGCCGCATGGTAACGGAACGGGAAGGAACTGGGGAAGTTGACATCGAAAGCATCATTGCGGATGCCGAAGCGGGTACTGACGCTATAAAGCCTGACAGCAATGAGCCTGTCAAGGATGATGCGCCTGCTGGCGACGGTGAAGCGAAGGCTGACGGTGAGGCAGAGGGCGGTAGCGAGACTACCAAGCCTGCCGAGACGGTCACCCCGGAACCTATTGACCTGAACGCCCCCGGCGTTAAGGCTCAACTTAACACCATCTTTAACGGATGGATCGAGGACGCCAAGGTTAACGCGACACGGGATGCCGCGTCCGCTGAAATTGCTCAGCTCGTCAAGGATGGCGACCACAAGGCACTCGGCGAGAAGTTCGCTGAAGCCTATGTGCAGCTAACCATGAAGCAGTCGGTGGGCGGAGAGGTTCTTCAGAACTTCACCAAGGCTCTCTACGACGACCTGTACACCCATGAGGCATTCACTGACCTCAGTGACGAAGACCGCAAGCTCCTTGACCCTCGACAGTACAAGTCTGACGGGGAGTACATCAAGGTGCTCAATACTTTCATGGCAAAGTATGAGGTTGGGAAGCTCAAGGCCGCCGCCGACGGTGATGTCTCGGCGGAAAAGAAGACCGCAGACGAGAACGTGGCGGTCGCTGAACGAGTAGCTGCTGGTGCCGCTGTTACCCTCCCAAGTGGTAATAGTGGCAAGCCCAACGGAGGTACTGACTTTTTGCATACCTCTGGCCGCGACCTATTGCGGGAGGGCCTAGCATCTATGTTGGACAAAGAACAGTAAGGAGAGCAGGACATGCCTACAACAGGCGCATTTACCCTAGTGGATGAGCTGTCCCTCTCGCAGCCGACGTATCGTGCGGGGGTCATCAAGACTCTTGTAGAGCAAGTCGCTATGCAGGATCGAGTGCCCTACACGACCACCGGCTCGAAGACAGTTAATTCACGATTCCTTTCCAACATCCCATCCGTGCAGCTTCGTTTCCTGAACGAGGCGGTCGGACTCCGCAAGGCGGAGTTCAGTGAGATGACGGAAACCCTGACGATCATCGAGAACGACGTGGACATCGACCCCGTCTTCCTTGATGAGAGCACCCATGTACAGAACATTGAGCTGGCGCAGACCGAGAACATCATCGCGTCCATCGGCTACAAGATTAACGACATGTTCGTGAACGCCGACCCGACCGTTGACCCTCGTGAACCGCTTGGCCTCAAGTACCGCCTGACCAACGACACCCGGTTTAACGGTCAGACTGTCAACAGCTCAGGCGACACCACCAAGTCCGACTTCCGGGCTGGCACGGCGACCGATGCCGAGATCCTCCACGTGCTGCACAAGATCGACACTGCGTGGTACCTCTTGAACAACGGTAACGCTCTGCCGAACACCGTGATGATCGGGAACCAACAGATAGCGTTGGCCATGAGGGCTAACCTACGGCAGATCAAGATGTACGACACGACCCGCGACCAATTCGACCGCGAGTTCACGATGTACTCTGGTATGCCGCTCATCGACATCGGCTACGACGACGCTGGGGCCATCGACGGCACCCCGGCTGCGGTGCAGGCCGACGGTAACCAGATCATCGGCAACGACAACGACGCACCCACAGGGAATGGGGCCAATGCATACACGGCGACCTCTCCCCTGTACTTCGTCCGCTTTGGGGACAACTACTGCACAGGTCTACAACAGACCCCTCTGAAGGTTGACCCGATTGGCAAGACGGATGTGTCTCCTCACTTCATGCGGACGAACATCCGGTGGGTCATGTCTCCCCTAGCCGTCTTCCAGAAGCGTGCCATTGCCCGTCTCGTGGGCTTGGACGTAACGTAGAGACGAAGGAAGGAGAACAACAACATGCCTATCATGGACGTAGACGACCGAATTGCCACAGCGGGCACGACCCCCGGCACTGACGGGATCATCGACATCTCGGCAACCAGTGGTCAGTTCACAGCCGCGTTTAACCTCGGGCGGGTAGGTATCCCCAACGGGATGTCCTTCTGCATTGAGATCACGGATGTGACAGCCCAGAACATCATTGCCGTGCAGTGGGTTCTACAGTACACGGACGACAACGGGACATCTTGGAACGACATTGCCACGATCACCGACCTAGGTGAGGCCAAGACCAAGAAGATGATGGCTATTGCTGTCGGCCCGATTGACGTGCGTGCTGAGAACATCGCTGAAGCGAGCCTTGACGTTCGCGTCAAGACCACGCACACGGTGGTTGCCTCCGCTGATGACGTGCAGTTCAACGCATACCTCACGACCCGCCAGTCCCTACTGGCGTTTGACTAGAGGTTGGGAGTCTAGCGGCTCTAGGGGCAGGTGGGTACTTAGCCTGCCTGCCCCTTCCTTATAAGGAGATATACAATGGCTGATTCAACAACCAAGACAAAGGCAGACCTCCTTGCTGAGCTGCCTCTCAAGACGGGTGCGGCATCACGCGCCGAGTGGGAGCGGGTACCTATTCAGGTGCTCCGTGACTTCGTCAACCTAGTTGGCGATGGCATCCAGTCCCTCGACATTGACCTGACTGCCGCACAGCTCAACGACATGAAGGACACCAACGTCGAGCTAATCCCAGCACCGGCCACGGGCCTCGCTGTTGTTCCCGTTGGGATCCACATGTTTCTCGACCATGGTGGCACTGACTTCGTTCAGGGTGCCGCTACCGACCAGTTTGCGCTGAAGTACAACGGTGGGGCAGAGATCGTAGAGATCGGTCTGGCCGCCTCGTTCGAGTCGTTTATCGAAGCGGCTGCTGACGAGGCGTTCACCGTCTGGTTTGGTGAGCCTGTGTCTCTCGGTGGCCTGACTTCGATTGCGGCCACTGCCGTTGACCTCGATAACAACGGGGCGACTGACCTCACCACAGGTGACGGGGTCATGGCAGTTCGCATCTTCTTTATCACCGTGCCGATGGTCTAGAAGTCTAGGAGGTAGAAGTGGGCAAGTCGAAGAGTAAGCAGGGGAAGGCACCAAAGACACCACACAAGTGTCCTGTTGAATTGACCCGTAACGAGGCTAAGTTCCTATCGAGCCTATGCCACGAAGCCAAGGTCACGGTCAAGGAAGCAGGGCAAGTGGTGAGCCTGATCCACAGGCTGGATACCTATGCCAACTCGAACTCAGCTTAGAGAAGGATCGGCAGGTGATATGAACCTGCTGGTCAAGGGTGTTGCTGACTCCGTGATAGGAAAGGTCGTGACGATCGACGCGCTGGGGTTCAAGATCCCCAGCCCCGATCGAGCACGGGATGCCTACCTGACCAAGGATGGGATAGACTTCAGGCTCATCACGAGCCCGACTACGTCCCTGAACGAGGTCACACTGGACTCAACCCTACCTACCCTCGCTAACAACGACGCTGTCCGCATCTACTTCCTCCTCTCACCAGAGGAGATGAACGACGCGCTTAACGAAGAGATCCAGAAGAACAGCTTTGAGACGCGGCATAGTATCACTATGACCGCCAACGTAAACGAGTATGCGCTACCATCTCACGTCACCTCTCGTACTCAAGTGCTGGGAGTGATATACCGATACAACCTCACTGGCGAACCTATTGAGGACGTGCCGGTACCATCCTTCCAGTTGCTTGAGGACGATGGGGTGGTCACCCTGCAACTCATCCGTATGCCCACGGTCATCACCAACCTCACCGTGCAGGTACGGCTCAGGAAGTATTACGACACTCTGACGACAGAGGCAGCCACTACCACCATGCCGTACAACTACGCGGCAGCCATGGCACAGGTAGCCTTCTACCGTAAGCTGGGTCGGAAGTACGGAGCTGAGGTCGTCCGTCAGATATTCAGGGAGGGTCTCTCCGAGGCTCGCCTTGAGTACATGCGGATGAAGCAGGAGCATGAGCCGGTGGCTGAGACAACGGACTTGTACCAAGACTTCCACTGGAACGGGCCGGATATTCCTCTGGACTACCTGTCGCCGTCTTGGTAAGGAGGACATATGCTTAGCGAATTGAAGTTCACCAAGCAGGACGTACTTACTTTCGTGATCGGGGCAGTTGCCGGTGTAGCATGGGTTGTCGGTGACGCCCTGATCGACTCCACCTCACTGTTTGACGACACCGGAAAATGGTTCACAGCCTTGGGCATTGGTATCACTGCCGCACTGGGCAGGTGGATCGTGACGTACCTAGCCCTCAAGGGATTCTCTAGGTAGCTGTGCGTGACTTCGATGTCAAGATCGACGACGAGTCCTATAACTTCGGTACTCAGGGCGGTCTCGGTCTAGGCAAGGCAACTATCGAGCCGGGGGGCACTGGTGGCCCCCTCGAAATCGGTACGCTGGTGATACCTTCGCTTCACCATGGGCCGGGTCAGACCGTCCAGCGCGACCCTGAGCAGTATCTCAAAGGTGAGCGGTTGGATGTCGGCCGTCCCGGCCTTGCTCTACCTGCCGGTGGACTGACTACTATCTACACCGGGGTGGCTGACGTATTCGACTCTATCCATGGCAGCAGCTTCTTTGAGGTGGATGGGGTACTGAAGCTCATTACACCCAAGGCGGTCTTTGACATTGACACGGCACACGCAGTGACGGTTGAAGGTGGGGACTCTGTCCTCACAGGCAGCGAGAGCTACACAGGGAGCTGGGCTCGCTGGCGTGGCAAGATCATCCTAGCTGTTGAGGCGAACGCCACTGGTGGGGACGTTGTGGGCGGTGACACCAGTACCCGCTCTGAGGGTGGAGACGCCACATCCGAGGGCGCACCCATCATCTACGATGTGAGTGCTGACTCATACACCCAGCTCGTGACTCCCGGCACATGGGAGTACCCCACCCGGATCGTAACCAACCGCAACTCACTGTGGTGGGTATCGAACCATGGGCGGTACGGAGCGCCTGAGCTGTACTGGACAGATGATGCGGCCACGGACTTCGGCAGCATCTCTGAGGCTAATACCTTCGGCCCCTTCACCATCCCTATGGGTGGCTACTGCACCGGCCTGCACCTTGCTGGCCCGCACATCCTCGTGTTCAAGCGAGACGGGACGATCATCGGGGTGGACGAGCAGAAGATCTGGACACCCTACTCACCCGAGCGTGGGTTCTTGGAGGACGATACCTTTGGTCACGGGGCTCAGCAGTACCTCAGCGTGGTGGTGGTGCCGGACAAGTCAGGTGCTCTGCTGTTCGACCCCAACACTCTACAGATCCTAAGCGCCGACCCGTCGTTCGTGCAGCAGTACCCGGCTTACACCAACGAGAGCTTCATGGGTATAGCGAACGTGTTTTCTGTCAGAGGCGCAGAGCTGTACACCTGTGGGATCACCAAGGATGGGTCTGTTGTCCTGTACGTAGGCACGCGGTTCGAGGACGGGTCGTTCGCTTACGCCAGTGACTACGGGGTGTTCGCTGCCCCGGGCATTGTAGCTGGTGTGACCGGGGAGCCCTTCACCGTGCAGGATGTGGTGGATGCTGAGGGTAGCGAGTTCCGTCCAGCAGCAACCCCGCAGACGTTCAGGGCACCCACGGCATCCACAGTGGCCGACGAGGAGCCCGTTGCTTCCCACGTGTCCCGACACACCCATGGCGGTACGTTGCACTACCACCTGTATCTGGCTAACCGGCGTGTCGCCGACAGCTTCGTGAAGATCTACGCGGTAGACATACCCACCCCGGGCTACACCACAGGCCCTACGACACTGGCTACCAAGACACGCTTCACCACCTCCAAGATGTGGGGGGCGAGCGGAGACTCAGGCCAGACCAAGATACCTCTACAGCTTAGGGGCTACCTCGACACGACAGCCATCTCGGGTAGCGGTGCCCCATCCATCAACTTCTCCCTTGGACTGGATGAGGCTGGGCTACAGGTGGTAGGTACAGCAAACGCCTCAGGTATCTTTGCTCTGCCTATGCCTGCCCCCCTGAACGAGGCGGCTGGCCGCGCCATCACAGTGGACGCGCTGGCGACCAATGGGGCAGGGTGGCGGCTAGAGCTGCCTATATTCGTGGACTACCTGATCGCTCCTGAGTCTGGGATAGGGAAGGACTACGTCAACATATCCCTGACGATCGGGGAGACCAGTAATCTCTTGTCTATTAACCAGCAAGAGATGAGCAACGAGATCATCGACCGGCTGCTGAAGCTGAAGAACACTGCCGTTAACCTAGAGTTCCACTGGGGTTCCTTGTGGAAAGTATGGGTCGAGCAGGTGTCACTCCTACAGGCCAAGCCCAATACGGGTGGGCCTAACCTTGATGGTATATATGTCGTAAGATTGTCCCTGAGGAGACTAAGCTAATGGCTGGCTTCATAATCCCGAACGAAACAGGCTCCACGCTAGAGAACGTGCGACAGGCTCAGCCTGACCAGAAGGACATTGAGATCCTGCTGATGGGGACTATCACCACAGGGGTGGTCTCGGGCTGTGTTGTGACCGAGCAGACCGTGCCTGACATGACCGTTAGGGTGGCTGTAGGCGTGGCTAGGTGGAAAGGGTTGGAGAACATTACAGTGGCCGCTGACACCTCTGTCACGATTGAGGCTGCTGACGGTACCAACCCTCGCTTCGACTACATAATGATCGACCAGACCACGGGCAACATCATCAACCCCTCGGCGGGAGACGGCAAAGGTACGGCTTCGGCCAACCCCGTGTTCCCGGCCATCCCGGCTGACCGCATCATCATCGCTGTCGTCCATGTTACAGAGAACGAGACGGCCATCGAGAACAAGCACATCGTAGACAAACGGGTGCTGATTCCCACTAACCTGCCGCTAGCCATCGTGGAGAAGCAGACGGAGACGGGTCTTGGTACATCGACCTTTGCCGGTTTTGACTTCGGCGTCCTAACCATCGAGGCCGACACTGACTCCATGGTTGATGTGGCAAACGACAAGATGACGATTAAGACGGCCGGTTTGTACCAGATCAGCGGCCACGCTTTGCTTGAGCAGAAGACGGGAACTGTGGGTACAGCCCACGCTATCGTGATTACCTACGCTGGAAAGACTGCTAACACTTCCGTGTCTGTTGAAGGGGAGACCCCTCCTATCCAAACGTCGCACGACCTTGCCTTCCTCACCGACCTGAGTGTGAACGACGACATTGATATAGGGTGGTTCTTTGTCCAAAGTGGTGTCGATGACAAGTTCGTGCGAGAGCTTCGACTCTCGGCTGTCAAGCTGGCTGTCGCCTAGGAGTCCTCCGTGCCTGTCCAACTGGACGGTAGAGACGACGAGAAAAAGCTACCCATAGGGTCGCCGGGTAAGCATAGGCCGCAGAGCCTCCCGTCCGGTATCGTCCCTGTGTACCCATGGCAGGGTACAGCCGTCAGCTCCATGCCACCCAAGCCTCTTGGTGGTGCGATCTACTCCACCCTGAAGACAGACGGGCAGACGCAATACTGGGGCTGGGATGGTACAGCCTACTTCGAGATCGCTGCCTCAGTAGTTGGTGCTCCTCAATCTGCCGAGTACGTAGTCATAACACTGGACGGTGTACTCACAGCAGAGCGCAGGCTACAGGTGGGGTCGGGTCTGACACTGGTAGACAGTGGGCCCAACGATGACGTGACGCTGGATCTGGCGTTCGCCTTCAAGGGTGCCGGGTACATACACCACTCTCTGGCGGTCGATGGAAACTACACCGGCAGTGATGAAGCCACGATAACTACGGCTGGGGAATCTACCACCAAGATGTTCTCCACCATTCAGGCGGCTGTCACACACGCCGAGACCCTCAACACAGACATAACCATCTACATCGCAGCGGGCTCCTACAACGAAGACGTTACCATCCCCACGGGGTTTGGTGGTGGTGATAACCTCACCTTTATTGGAGAAGGGCAAGACGTAGTTAACTGGGGGAACGCAGCGTCAGGTAACTCACTAACTATCGCGGATGGCTCTCCGGTATACAGGTTCTACGGCATCAACTTCCGAGGAGGTTCAGGTGGGTACTCGGTAATTGGTACCGCCACTAATATTGACGCTCGTTTCTTCGACTGTAGGTTCACACGAAAAATATCTGGTGACTGGGCAGGAGCAGTATTCAGTTACACCAACTTTAATGGTGGCTACTTTGTTGATTCCGGCCACACTCCTGCCACGGTAATCTTTTCCCACTGTGATTTTGGGGGCACGACATCCGTATGGTCAGGGAACGTGCAAGACCACTACTTTGACACCTGTAACTTTGGTAGCGCTAACGAGAAGATCACTACTGATAGTACGTTCAGTGTCGTCTTCAACAACTGCACGACAGGAACCAGTGGTTCAGGCAAAATCTTCTTTGATGTTCTGTCCGGTGGTGGTGGGGGTACCCTACAGTTCTCTGGCTGTGACATGGGCAAGCCGGGAAGCACCAGCGGCATCATCCACATTAATTCGGGAGCGAGCGCTGGTATCGAGGTCATCATCTCCGGTAGCATCCTGACGTTCTTCACGGGTCAAGCGACGTGGCCCCACATCAATGCTGAAAGGGAAATTACTCTATCCCTAGTGGGGAACAGCTTGGATGACGCTGACCAGCCATCTGTTGTAGGCAGCTACGTGGATAGCGTGTTCGGCCCCAACATCCCTGCTGACTTCGACATTGATGTTACGGCTGGTAGTGGGAATGTATACCACGGTCTTCTGGCTACTCTCACTGGTGAAACGGGTACAACAAAGATCCCCGGTGAGGGGGGCCTAGATGCCACCGCTATCCACGACAACGTAGCCAGTGAGATCAGTGCCATTACGGTCAAGGGTACGCCGGTCGATGCTGACTTCATTGTCATCGAAGACAGCGCAGCAGGGAATGTAAAGAAGCACATCACGATCGGTAGCCTAGGAGCTGGGCACGGTACGGGCACGGTTGTTGATGCCCATGGGGACGTGGACACCGTCAGCTCTGCCCCTGCCCTGAACGAAGTGTTGAAGTGGGATGGGACTAACTGGGTGCCCGGGCTGGCCGGTGACACGACCGAGTTCACCTTCACCCTCGACTCGTTCACAGGGTCAGGCGTGGGTGGCACAGACCTCATTGGCCTAGGTGACTGGAAGGCTATCGGTGCCATCTCATTTGACGCTGGGTACACCAACCCTCCGGGTGGTATGACCGCTGACGTGGCGCTCACTGGGTCAGCTAGTCCATGGGCTGGTGATCTGGCTATGACAGGTACACCACCGGACGGGCCGACGACGAACACAGAGGCTGTAGAGTGGCCCGGCGCAAGGACAGGTACCCTGACGTTCACCCTTACACCGGACAGCTCGCCTACGCCCGCCACACGGCAGGACTCCATCTCGTTCACCAACACCATGCGCTATGGCAACTCCTCCCTGACGCAGGGGAACCAGACCGAAGCGAGCATCGAAGCTCTCACTGAGGTGTCGGGGCCGAACGAGTCACGCTCTCAGACGATCAACAACATACCCACGACGGCAGCCAAGCTCGTGTTCGGTTACGGTGATGCGCTCTCGAAGCCCTCTCAGGTACAGATGAATAGTGGCAACGGGTACGTCACGGCAGCATACGCCGCCGCATCTACTACGCTGGCCCCGGATGAACAGACCGGGATCACCAACGTCGCTAACTCCAATAGCTTCTCGGAGACGTTCGCTGCCATCACGTCACTGGACTCGGGGCTGGCCGATGGCTCCAATGACTTCAAGCTACTCACCTCTAGCGCTGCCTTGAACTACCTCATGTGGGGAGAGGTAGCCGTAGCCAGCACCGCCGATGGGGCCAAGGTCTACACGGAGGCGAACGTCGAGGACAACACTGGTCGTGGTGACATCCTGTCCTCCAACTCCATCTCGTCAAGGAACATGGAAGTGACCGGCGGAGACAACAGCCTGCACGCTTACATTGCCTACCCTGCACGACTGGGTGATCTGACCAACATCATCATTGGTGGGTTCGAGTCGATCACTGACTTCTGGCAGGACGCTAACTCAGGCAACGAGCTGGCGATAACGAACGACGCTGGCTACACGGAGAACTACTACGTCTACGTGGCCAAGAACCCCGGCTTCGGTGCTGGGACTATCATGGTGGTGAGCCTCTAATGCCTACAGTAGTCGGACAGATGACTCGCAACGCGGTCTTCGACAAGATCGTTGAGCTGGGCGGCGTGGGTACGGACGCTCCTACGCCGGTCACCATCGCCACCGATCGCATCGCGCTCACAACGAACAAGGCTATCTACATTGTCACC
>SDBT01003506.1_pt1 | contig 27085 bp, 27 predicted proteins | sample 2277101 | NCBI WGS metagenome assembly SDBT01 (sample SAMN10404973, study PRJNA504765) | marine sediment metagenome | isolation source: marine sediment core GS10_PC15, 103 cmbsf | place: Arctic Ocean: Southern Knipovich Ridge | collected 2010 | reverse complement strand
GGGGCAACCTTTGTTGGCAGGCTCACCGGAGCACCCTGAGCCTGTCGAAGGGTGCGGCTTTGCAAGACCCGCATCCTTCGACAGGCTTCGTCGTGAGCTCAGCCGAACGGCTCAGGATGCTAGCCTGTATCTCCTCAAGAGTCAATTCGCCCCAGAAGTGACATACACCTCACAAGCCCTCGTTCCTTGTTGTCTTGTCAACTCGTGGCCTCGTTTCTCCTTCTCACAGCCATAGCATGGGCGGGGAAACCCTCGTACTCGGCAAAGGCCGCGCTGCCCTCGGCCAGGGCAGCGAAACCAGCGTTATCCAGGACGAAACACACAGAATTGTGCTTCAGGAAATCGTGGACGGATACAGGTGACTGCACCTTGGCGAAGCCGCCGGTGGGGATGACGTTGGTCGGCCCCAGGGAGAAGTCGCCGAAGGTGAATGTTGTCTGCTGGCCCAAAAGGATGGTCCCGGCATTGCGTATCCGTGACAGCACCGCCAGGGGGTTCTGGACGGCCAACTGCAGGTGCTCTGGGGCGTAATCGTTGACGAACTCAACGCTTTGGGCGAGGGATTCGGTCAGGATGGCGCCACCGTACTGGGATAGCACGGTCTCGCATATTGTCCGCCGTTCATCGGGCAGTTCAGCCAGGAGCGCGGGCAGAGCTGCTTGGACGCCCTCAATCAGCTCTTGGCTATGAGTTACCAGCAGGGAGGCAGCGTCTTCGCCGTGCTCTCCCTGGACGAGGAGGTCCAGAGCCACGTTCCAGGGGTCAGCTTCCTCGTCGGCCAGGATGATGGCCTCACTGGGCCCGGCCACAGTTCCCACGTCCACGACCCCGGCCACCAGTTGCTTGGCCGCCACCACGTAGGGGCCGCCAGGCCCCACGATCTTGTCTACCTTGGGCACGGTCTCGCTTCCGAAGGCCAAGGCGGCGATGGCCTGAGCCCCGCCGACCTTGTAGATCTCCGTCACCCCGGCCAGGTCGGCTGCCACCAGCGACCCGCTGTTGACACTCCCCTCGGCGGTGGGAGGGGTGCAGGCCACGACTTTCCGCACGCCGGCCACCTGGGCGCAGATCCCCAGCATCAGCATCACCGAAGGGAAGTCGCCCTTGCCGCCGGGAACGTACAGACCCACCGACTCGATGGGCGTGATCCTCTGCCCCACCAGCACGCCCTTGATGATCTCCGTCAGCCACATTCCCTCCGGCTTACTTCGCTCTTGAAACTTGCGCACGTTTCGCGCCGACTGGCGAAAGGCGTCCAGCGTCTCTGCGCTCACCTGCTCGTAGGCATGCTTGATCTCCTCCCCGGAGACTTTGAGGTTTGTCGCAGACAGACGCACGCCGTCAAAACGGGTGGTGTATTCGAGGAGAGCAGCATCACCGTGAGCCCTCACGTCCTCGACGACAGGCTTCACTGCGGACAAGAGACCCTCAATATCCAGCCCCGACCTCCTCTTCAACGCAGCTATCTCATCTGTGGCCATCTGGCTGAGACGACGGACCTTCATTAATCCCTCCTTCGAGCGATTGTAACAGTTCACCTGCTCCCGCTGGACCCTAGTCCAGTGGCCTCAGTGGACTAGGGTCCACGGCGAGCAAAGGTGAAAAAACGGGTGCTTAATGTCGAAAGTGCCGCACTCCAGTGAAGAGCATAGCCAAGCCATGAGCGTCGGCGGCGTCTATAACGGCAGCATCACCCTTGGAGCCCCCCGGTTGCACGATGGCCGTCACCCCGGCCCTGGCCGCCTCCTCCACTCCATCGGGGAAGGGGAAGAAGGCATCGGAGGCCAGGACTGCACCCTGCGCGCGTTCGCTGGCCTTGGCGATGGCCAGCCGCACAGCGTCCACGCGGCTCATTTGCCCCGCCCCCACACCCACCGTAGCCAGCCCCTGAGCCAGCAAGATGGCATTGGACTTGACGTACTTTGCCACCTTCCAGGCGAAGCGCAGAGCTTCGAGCTCCTCCGCCGTCGGTTTGCGCTCAGTTACCACCTTCCAATCCGCCTCATCCTCAGAAATCGAATCCTCTTCCTGGATCAACAACCCGCCCCGCACGCCCCTCATCTCCCATGCCAAATCTTCTGTGCCCGACATCTCCAGCAGGCGGCAGTTGGGGTGGCTGGACAGGGTCTGACGAGCCTCGGGTGTGAAGGCAGGGGCAGCGATGGCCTCAACGAAGAGATCGCCCAGGGCCAGGGCTACTTCCCCATCGAAGGGGCGATTGGCAGCGATGATGCTCCCGAAAGCCGAGATGGGATCGCTGGCCAGAGCCGCTCGGAAAGCATCCGCCAGATTTGGGTCGCTGGCCGCGCCGCAGGGGTTACTGTGTTTGATTATAGCCAGGGTGGGAGCGGCGAAGTCGCTCACTACCCGCCAGGCAGCATCCAGGTCCAGGATGTTGTTGTAGGACAGGGACTTGCCCTGCAACAGGTGACCACCAAGAGGGCCTCCCCCCCCTTCCTCCCCCCCAACTGGGGGGGGAAAAGAGGGGGGGCTGCCCAGGCTGTAGAGAGCAGCCTGCTGGTGGGGATTCTCCCCGTAGCGGAGGTCGGCCAGCTTGGTCAAGTTGAGGTGCAGAGTGGCGGGGAAGGCCGCTTCATCAATACATATGCACGAAGCGGCCGCTTCATCAATACATATGCACGAAGCGGCCGCTTCATCAATACATATGTACGAAGCGGCTGCTTCCTCGAAACGGGCGGCCAGGTAGCGGCTGATGGCAGCATCGTAGCTGGCCGTATGGCGGAAGGCATTCAGGGCCAGGTGCTGGCGAGTGGCGATGGCTAGGTCGCCCTGCTCTCGTAATTCAGCCAGGATAGTGGCATAGTCGGTGGGGTCGGACACCACGGCTACGTGAGCGAAGTTCTTGGCAGCCGCTCTGAGCATGGCCACGCCGCCGATGTCAATCTGCTCGACGGCCTCAGTGAGCGTTGTCCCCGGTTGGGCAACGGTCTCGGCGAAGGGATAGAGGTTGACAGCTACCAGATCAATAGGGACGATGCCCTGGGCCTCTAGCTCCGCCAGATGCGCTTGGTCCCGGCGGGCCAGGATGCCGCCGTGAACAGCCGGGTGGAGCGTCTTAACTCGCCCGTCCAGAATCTCAGGAAAGCCTGTGACTGCCTCTATCGAGCGTACAGCCAGTCCCGCTTCTCGAAGAGCGCGGGCCGTGCCACCGGTGGCGATCAGCTCTACGCCCAAGTCGGCCAGCCCCTGGGCGAATCCCAACAAGCTCTCTTTGTTGGAAACACTAAGCAGTGCTCGTTTGATCTTCATTGCGCTCCTCCTTCGACAGGCTCAGGATGCTATCCTTCAGTCTGGTTTGAAACGCCTGGTCAGTTCGTCTTCTACATCGGCCAGCTCAATGTCACGGTAGGCAAGGAGCACCAGGGTATGATAGAGGAGATCGGCCACCTCGTAGACCAACCGCTCGTCACCTTCCCCCTTGGCGGCCACGATGGTTTCCACCACCTCCTCGCCCATCTTCTTGAGGATCTCGTTTTCCCCTGCGGCGAAAAGGTGGCAGGTGTAGGAACCCTCCTTGGGATTGACTTTGCGGTCCTGAATGACGTCGAACAAGTCTTCTAGTATGGTGCTCATCGCTAATCTCCCCACAGACGGCGATAGAAGCAGCTTTGTTGCCCGGTGTGGCAGGCCGGGCCGCGCGGCTCGACACGGAGTAGCAAGGTGTCAGTGTCGCAATCATAGCGTATCTCCACGATGCGCTGGGTGTTGCCCGAAGTGGCCCCCTTGTGCCACAACTCCGACCGGCTGCGGCTCCAGAAATGGGTCTCGCCGGTGGACATGCACCGCTCCAGGGCCTCCTGGTTCATGTAGGCCAGCATCAACACCTGACCCGTCCGCGCGTCCTGAACGATGGCCGGTACCAGTCCCCGGTCATCCCATTTGATCTCGGCTTTCAATTCCACTGGTCACCCCCGCCGGCTATGATCTAACTGGCACACCTCGCGCCGACAGATATGCTTTAACTTGAGCTATGGTCAACTGTCTGTAGTGAAACAGGGAAGCAGCCAGAGCAGCGTCGGCCTTGCCGACGGTGAGAGCCTGGTAGAAGTGCTCCAGTTTGCCCGCTCCCCCTGAGGCGATGACGGGGATGGACACGGCCTCAGCTATGGCTTGAGTCAACTCGATGTCATAGCCCTCCTGAGTGCCGTCGCAGTCCATGCTGGTGAGCATGATCTCCCCCGCCCCTCGCTCATCCACCTCTCTAGCCCACTCCACAGCATCAAGCCCCATCGGCGTGCGCCCACCATGAATGTAGACCTCCCACTGAGGAGCCCCAGTCCGTTCAATCCGTACGTCCGTTGTCACCACTCGCTTGGCATCAATGGCCACCACGATGCACTGGCTGCCGAAGTGGTTCGCCCCTTGGGTGATCAGCGGGGGATTCTTGACCGCAGCGGTGTTGACCGAGATTTTGTCGGCTCCGGCCATCAGGATGGCCCTGATGTCCTCGATGGTGCGGATGCCCCCGCCCACGGTGAAGGGAATGAAGACGGTATCAGCAACGCGGCGCACCATCTCGATGGTGATGTCGCGCCGCTCGGGGGAGGCCGTGATATCCAAGAAGATCAGCTCATCGGCTCGCGCGGCATCGTAGATCTGGGCCTGCTCCACTGGATCCCCCGCATCCCGCAGGTTGACGAAATTGATCCCCTTGACCACTCGCCCATCTTTGACATCCAAACAAGGAATGATCCTCTTAGCTAGCATCTTGACTCAGCCCCCTTGATTTGCTGATTTGTTGATTTGCTCGCTATCTCTATCGCTTCCCGCAATTCCAGCGCACCACTGTACAGTGCCTGGCCGATGATGACACCTTCAACGCCGCTCTCCTCGATTTCCTTGAGACGACGCAGGTCATCCAATGACGAAACACCTCCTGAGGCAATGACCCTTAGCCCCGTGCGCCGAGCCAGCTCTCTGGTGGCTTCGACGTTGACTCCGCTGAGCATCCCATCGCGAGAGATATCGGTGTAGACGACGCGTTCCACGCCCAGTTCCCTGACTTGAAAAGCCAGCTCAGTGGCAGTCACCGATGAGACCTCCTGCCAGCCGTGGGTAGCTACGTTTCCCTTTCGAGCATCAATGCCCACCACGATTCTCTCCGCTCCAAAGCGCTGGACAGCCTCGGCTACCAAGCTCGGCTCTTCCACCGCCACCGTCCCCAAGATGACCCGCGCCAGGCCCAGCGCCAACGCACCCTCAATGTCGACCATCGCGCGCAGGCCACCTCCGAACTGGATGGGAATCCCCACCGCAGCCACCATCGACTCCACCACCCGTAGATTCGACGAGGCTTGGCCGAAGGCGCCATCGAGGTTAACCACATGGAGCCACTCAGCGCCCTGCGAGACCCAGTGCTCGGCCATTGCCACAGGGTCATCAGAGAAGACAGTCTCTGCTTCGAGGCGGCCTTGCCGCAGGCGGACACATCTCCCCTGACGTAGATCAATAGCTGGAAAGACGATCATAGCTCATCCTCAACCAACCTCATGAAGTTGCGCAGAATCCTCAACCCCACCGCCTGGCTCTTCTCAGGGTGGAACTGGATGCCAAAGACGTTGTCCTGGCCGATGATGGAGGCGTAGTCAATTTCATAATCGGTGGCAGCCAGGACGATTTCGGGGTCAGCGGGGACAACGTAGTAGGAATGGACAAAGTAAGCGTAGCTGCCATCGGCCACGCCTTCCAGGAGACGGCTGGCCTGCTGGACGTGAATCTGGTTCCAACCGATTTGGGGCACCTTGAGGTCAACTTCGAAACGCTTGACCTTGCCGCCAAAGACGCCCAGGCCCTTGTGCTGGCCCATCTCATCGCTATCCTCGAAGAGGAGCTGCAAGCCCAGGCAGATGCCCAGGAAGGGGCGACCTTGGGCTATGACCTGGCGGATGACGTCGGTCAGTCCCTCTTGCTCCAGATTGGACATCGCTTTGCCGAAGGCTCCCACGCCAGGCAGCACCACCGCCGATGCCGACTCGATAGTCTCCCGCTGGGCAGTGACCACCACCTCGGCTCCCACGTACTCAAAGGCCCTCTGGACGCTGCGCAGGTTTCCCATTCCGTAGTCAATAATGGCGATCATCTTCTTTGGTCCACCGAATCTTTCATCTTCACCACAAAGACACCAAGGCACTAAGATTACAGAACTACTCGCTTGATGCCATGCTTGATCAACGGCACATTGAAGTTGATCAGAAAGCCAAGCCGTTTCTCGGTCAATTTCAACTGGGTCAAGAGTTGAGCCAGGAAAACAGGGTGCATCGTCTGCATTGCTTTCAACTCACAGATGACCAGTTCTTCAACCAACACGTCCAGTCGCAGCCCCTCATCGAACGTTATGCCGTCGTAGACAATCGGCACAACAACTTGTCGGCGAAATGACAGGCCGCATTTGGTCAATTCATGGCAGAAGCAAACTTCATAGACATTCTCCAACAAGCCAGGGCCGAGAGCTTTGTGAACAGCATAGGCAGAGCCTACAATCATTTTGGCGATACGTTCTTCTTCGTCAGAGATAGGAGCACATTTCATCTGCATTTCCTTTGTGTCTTCGTGACTTAGTACCTTACCAGTGAAATTCTTGCACACTTGGCAAGAAATTTACCACGAAGGCACAAAGGCACGAAGCTCTTTTTGTCCTAACTTTGTGTCTTGGTGTCTTTGTGGTGAGTTGTTGTTCCTTTTTGGTTCCGGCTCGTCCGGGTTAGGTCTATAGAATCCCTTTGGTCGAGGGCACATCGGCGCGGCGAGGATCGAGCCTGGTCGCCGCTCCCAGCGCCCGCCCCAACGCCTTGAAAAGGGCCTCGGCCTGGTGATGGTCATCGCGGCCGTAGAGGACGCGGGCGTGAAGGTTCATGCGGGCGTGATAGGCCAGGGTCTCCAGGAAATGCGGGATGAGGCTGGTGGCCAAACCCCCGACGCGAGGGGTGTCGAAATCGGCTTCCACCACAGCGTAAGCCCGCCCACTTAGATCGAGAGCCACAAAAGCCAGGGCCTCATCCATAGGCACGTAGCTGTGGGCCATGCGCACGATGCCCTCCCGCTCCCCCAGGGCCTCGTCGAGGGCCTTCCCCAGGCAGATGGCCACGTCCTCCACTGTATGATGCTCGTCCACTTCCAGGTCCCCCTGAGCGCACACCGTCAGATCGAAGAGGCCGTGGAGAGCCAGATGGGAGAGCATGTGATCGAGGAAGGCTACCCCCGTCTCGATCTCGTATTCGCCCCTTCCATCCAGGCTGAGGGTCACCTCTACCTGGGTTTCCTTCGTTTGGCGATGAATCCTCGCCGCGCGGGCTTCCTTGATTGGGTATTGAGTATTGAGTATTTGGGATTCGAGATTTGTCACTTACTCTACCTCGCGTAATGTTTGGAGCAAGACCTTTGTATGTTCAGGTTTGCCGACGCTGATTCGGATGCAATCCCTGAGACCGGACTTGTTGAAATAGCGTACCAGTATCCCCTCCCTTTCCAGAGACAGCTTAAGCTGGCGAGCGTCCCGCCCCAGGACGCGGCCCTTCGACAGCCCTTCGACGGGGCTCAGGACAGGGCTCAGGACGCGGCAGAGGATGAAATTGCTCCGACTGGGATAGGGGCGCAGGAAGTCGAACTTCTCCAACTCAGTGTAGAGTCTCGCTCGCTCAGTCACGATCCGCTGCACATTGGCCCGCAGGTACTCCAGGTCCTCCAACGAGGCCAGGGCTGCGGCTTGAGCGGCCACGTTGACGTTGTAGGGCTGCTTGATCTTCCAGAGGTGTCGGATGATGCCCAGGGGAAACACGCCGTATCCGATCCGTAGCCCAGCCAACCCCGCCCACTTGCTGAAGGTCCTGAGCACGATGAGGTTGGGATGCTCAGATACCAGATCAACCATGCTAGTGCCGCTGAACTCTGCGTAGGCTTCGTCAACGACCACCACCAGGGGGAGCTCTAGCAACTGCAGGAGATCCTCCCGGGAGGTCAGGCTGCCATCGGGGTTGTTGGGAGAGTTCACGAACAGCAACTTCTTGACGGGGCTCGCCTCCAAAGCCTGCCGGCGTATCCCCTCCACATCGAGGGAGAAATCGGCTCGACGAGGAACGCGTACCACTTCGGCTGCGCAGATGGCGGCGTCGAAGGAGTACATGCCGAAGGTGGGCGGGCAGTTGATGATGGCATCCCCTGGTCCCAGGAAAAGGCGCATGACCAGGTCAATCAGCTCATCGGAGCCGTTGCCGAACATCATGTGGGCCTTGTCTACGCCGAGGTAGTCCTGAGTGGCCTCCCGCAAGAGGATGTGCTCAGGGTCAGGATAGATGTGATACTGCCCGTAATCAGCCAGGGCGGCGAGGGCCCGCGGCGAGGGGCCGTAGGGGTTCTCGTTGCCGTCCAGCTTGATGATGCGCTCCGGAGGCAAGCCCAAACGAGCGCTCAACACCTCAAGAGGCTTGATGGGCGTGTATTCTTCCATATCATAGATGTCAGGGCGGAGGAAATCCTCAACATTGAAAACGGTCATCATTCGCCATCTCCTATCACATCTGCAATTCGCTTCATCAGGAGGGTGATCTCCTTCAACCTTAGTTTGTGGCTGGCGCGGTTCACGATCAGGCAGGCTTCAGAGGACATGATCTCATCAATCTCGACCAGGTTGTTCTCGCGCATGGTGAGCCCCGTCTGAACCAGATCAACGACCAGGTCGGCCAGGCCCACCAGGGGGGCCAATTCCACTGAGCCCGACAGACTGACCACCTCGGCTGAGATGCCTTGTTTCAGGAAATGCTGGCGGGTCAGGTGGGGATAACTGCTGGCCACCCGCAGCACATTGGCCTGCAGGTGCAGGTTATCATCCCGGATCTCCGGCGGGCCAGCCACTACCAGCCGGCAGCGGCCAAAGCCCAGGCCCATCGGCTCATAGACATCCCGCGGATCCTCGCGCAACACATCGCGACCAACGATCCCCAGGTCGGCCGCCCCGTGCTCCACGTAGATGGGCACATCCGTGGGTTTAACTACCATGAAACTGAGGCCCTGTTCCGGTTCCTCCCAAAGGAGACGGCGGGTGGAGAGGATTCCCATGATGCCGGTACAGCCCAAGGCTTGGAACAGATCAAGACATGGCTGGAGAAGACGCCCCTTTGGCAAAGCTACACTCACTGTCTTCCTCACGACAACATCTCCCCCAAGCTTCCCCAGCTCACCCAACGCTGACTATCCGCCGTGCGGCGTCCTGAGCCTTGTCCTGAGCCCCGTCGAAGGGCTGTCGAAGGAGTGAGCAAAGTTCTTTCTGCATCCCCGTCAACGATGACCCAGGGGATCCCCCGCACTCGCGCATATTCTAGCAAGCCTGCTTCGTCTCGGGCCATCACGTCCACCTCCACCTTCATTCCCTGGCGGCGCAAGTGCTGCAGGACAGCTCTACCCATTGAGGCCGCCTCGGCAGCCACCAGGAGGTGGGGAGCCAGGTCTACTTCTTGCTCACCCTGTTCCTCCAGGGCCAGCAGCACCCGTTCCACTCCCAGACCGAAGCCCACGGCTGGCAGGGGGCGGCCATAGCGGCCGATGAGCTCGTCGTAGCGCCCCCCGTTGCAGATGGAGAAGCCCAGGCCGGGGCTGAAGCCTTCGATGGTGATGCCTGTGTAATAATCCATACCCCGCGCTTCGCCCAGATCAATAACCAGGTGCTCAGCCAGGCCCTGGGCCGATAGCAGATCGTAGATCTGGCTCAGGTTCTCTATGGCCCGGCGTGCAGCAGCGTTGGGGGCCAGGCTGGCCGCTCGCTTCAGTACCTCCTCGCCGCCACAGAGATGGGGTAGCTCACTCAAGGCTGCTGCGTGGCCGTCGTCTATCTCCCATTCCCTCAGGGATTTCATCAAGCCCGCCTCATCTTTGCGATCAATGGCTCCCTTGAGCGTCTCCACCTGGGCGGGCGAGAGGTTCAACTCGGCCACGATGGCCCTGAAGAAGGCCATCTGGCCCAGGTTGATCTGAAAGCCCCGGAGGCCCACCTGCTGCAGAGCTTCAATCAATACAGCGACCATCTCGGCGTCGGCATCGGGGCCGGGGGCGCCGATGAGCTCCAGCCCCGCCTGATAGAACTCCCGCTGGCGGCCGGCCTGGGGCTCCTCAAAGCGGAAGACGTTGGCAAGATAATAGAAGCGAAGGGGCAGAGGCAGATTGTGTAGCTTGGTCCCCACGATGCGGGCTACCTGGGTGGTGATGTCGGGGCGCAGGGCCAGGATATTACCCTCGCGGTCCAGCACGCGGAAGATCCTTCTCTCGAAGTCGGCATCGCTGCCGGCCTTCAGGACGTCATAGTGTTCATAGGTGGGGGGGATGATCTCCGTGTAGGCCCAGCTCTCGAAGAGCTGACGCCAGGTGGCCATAAGCTTGGAGAGCTTAGCTGCATTTTCCAGAAAAAGGTCGCGCACGCCGCAGGGCAGCGCGGCCTTGAACGGCTCATTGTATGACATAGCATCTCCCTTGCGTGAAAAAGGCCGAGGTGTCGCGTGTACATCGGACGCCCTCGGCCGTGACCTCATCGGAGGATTTTACCACTATCCTTGACGTTTAGCAAATTCTACTCACTTCATCTCCAGCCAGTTCTTGCCCACCTTCATATCCACCTTCAGCGGCGCGTCCAGTTGGAAGGCACCTTCCATGGTGGACTTGACCAGGGGGGCGACGATCTCTAGCTCGCCCTCGGGCACCTCCAGGATCAGCTCGTCGTGCACCTGCAGGATCATGCAGCTCTGGAGTCCACGCTCCTTGAGGGCGCCGTGCAGCCGGATCATGGCCACTTTGATGATGTCGGCCGAACTGCCCTGGATGGGCATGTTGATGGCCTCTCGCTCGGCAGCACGCCTCTGGGCGCCGGGGGACTGGGGTCTTTGAAGCTCCGGGAAGTAGCGCCGCCGGTGCAACAGGGTCTCAACGTAGCCCTGCTGAGCCGCCTCTTGCTTGGTTTCCTCCATGTAAACCTTGACCTTAGGATAGTTGGCGAAGTAGCTCTCGACGAAGCGGTTGGCCTCCTCCAGGGAGAGGCCCGTGCGCTGGGCCAGGCCGTAGCCGCTCATCCCGTAGGAGAGGCCGAAGTTGATCATCTTGGCCACACGGCGCATCTCGCGCGTGACCTGATCAAGGGACACTTCGAAGATGGCGGCTGCAGTGCTGGCGTGGATGTCCTCCCCTCGCCTGAAAGCAGCAAGCAGCCCCTCGTCCTGGCTGATGTGGGCCAGTACCCTCAACTCCACCTGGGAGTAGTCAGCGGCCAGGAGCACTGAGCCCTCCTCGGCCACGAATGCCCGGCGCACCTGCCGCCCCACCTCGGTGCGAATGGGGATGTTCTGGAGGTTGGGGGCGCTGGAACTGATGCGACCGGTCACCGTCCCTGTTTGGTTGTAAGAGGTGTGCACCCTCCCCGTGCGCTCGTTCACCAACTGCGGCAGCGCATCCACGTAGGTGGACTTGAGCTTGGCCAGCTCCCGCTGCTCCAGGATGAGGTCAATGACCGGATGCTGGCCCTTGAGTTTCTCCAACACGCTGGCAGCGGTGGAATAATGGCCAGACTTGGTCTTCTGCACCCCCTGACCCGATAGCCCCAGTCTGACGAACAGGGCGTCGCTGAGCTGCTGGGTGGAGTTGATGTTGAAGGCGTAGCTCACCGTCTCCTGGATCTCTCGTTCCAGGATGATCAGTTTCTCGTGGAGTTGGCGGGACATCTCCCCCAGGTACTCCACGTCCAGCTTCACCCCCTTCATCTCCATCTCAGCCAGGACGGGCACCAGGGGCATCTCCACCTCGGTGAAAAGAGGCCAGAGTTCCCTCCCCCGCAGCTCAGTCTCCAGCACCCTCACCAGGCGGTGGGTCATGTCCACGTCAGCGGCGGCATAGCTGGCCGCCTGGGCGATGGGCACCTGAGCCATGGTGATCTGCTTCTTGCCGGTGCCGATGAGGTCCGCGATGGGCTGCATCTCCACCCCCAGCCGCGCCCTGGCCAAATTCTTAAGCCCCAGGTTGCGGCTGCCTGGATCGACCAGCCACTCGGCGATCATGGTGTCGAAGGACAGACCCTGAACCTGCGCGCCGTGGCGAACCAGAACGGTGAGATCGTACTTGCCGTTGTGGGTGTACTTGGCGATGGACTCGTTCTCCAGCACCGGCCTAAGCTTTTCCAACACATACTTGAGGGGAAGCTGGCCACCGGCTGCTGATGACTGGTGCCCCACGGGAATGTAGTATCCCTCCCCCTCCCTATCCGTCAGGGCGATGCCCACCAGATCAGCCACCATCGCATCGGTGCTGGTGGTCTCCGTATCCAGGGTAATGGCCTCCATTTTTGACAGTCGAGCCACCAGCTTCTCCAGAGCCTCCTCATCTGCCACGATTTGATAGCTGGTGGGAGCTACTTCCTCTTCTTTGACCTCTTCGACCTGCTCAGCTTCTTGGAACATGGAAAGTTGGTGAGGGGATACCTGGCGAGCCCTCTCGGCCCCTGGCTCAGAAGGCAGCCGATTCAACAGGGTTCGGAACTCTAGTTCCCTGAAGAGCTTCCTCACCTTGTCCCGATCAAACTCAGTCGTTCGGCAGGCCTCCAAATCCAGTTCGACGGACAGGTCGGTGACGATGGTCACCAGAAACTTGCTGAGGAACGCGCTCTCGCGGCCCTGCTCCAGGGCGTTGCGGAAGCGGGAGCTCTCCACCTCGTCGAGGTGAGCGTAGATCTCCTCCACGCTACCGTACCGCTGGAGGAGTTTGGTCGCCGTCTTCTTGCCTACGCCTCGCACACCAGGGATGTTGTCGGACTTGTCGCCAACGAGGGCCTTGTAGTCAATAAGCTGGTGGGGCTGGAGGCCGTAGCGCTCCTCGATGCCCGCCTGGTCGTACACCACAGTATCGGAGAACGAGCGGCGGGAGGTCAGCACCCGCGTGTGATCGTCAATGAGTTGGAAGGTGTCGGTGTCGCCGGTGACGATCAGCGTTTCCAGCCCCTCTTTACCCGCCTTCTGAGCCAGGGTGCCCAGTACGTCGTCCGCCTCGTAGCCCTCCGCTTCGATGATGGGGATGCCCAGGGCGCGGACGATCTCCTGGATGCGGGCCATCTGAGTGCGCAGCTCGTCGGGCATCTCGATGCGGTGGGCTTTATACTCCTTGTACTTCTCGTGGCGGAAGGTCTTGCCCACGTCGAAAGCCACGGCGATGTAATCGGGCTTCTCGTTGCGCAGCACGTTGAGGAGCATGGAGGTGAAGCCGAACACTGCGTTGGTCAGCTCGCCTTGAGAGGTAGTCAGACTCTGCGGCAGGGCATAGTAACCACGGTAGGCCAAAGCGTGGCCATCAATGAGCACCAGTTTGGAAGCGCGAGCGGCCTTGGAATCATGAGCGTCTTTCCCCTTGGACATTCTAATCCCCCTTCCTAACCACATTGCCTTCGCCTTTATTTTACCACCTTATGGCCGAAAGTCAACCGCAGTTTGCAAAACTGTCCGCAGTGTGATAGAATAGAGACGGTTCAACTACTCATTAACGACATCTGGGGAAAAGCAAAATGACTGTATCCTACGCTGACGCCAAGATCGAGGTCGAAGGGCTGGTGGAGCGCTTCGCCAAATTGAGCGCCCGCAACCGCAAGCAGTACAATGAAGCTGCCACCCGGCAGGAGTTCATTCTGCCCCTTTTCCGTGCTCTGGGCTGGAACATCGAGAACACCCGCGAGGTCAGCCCTGAGGAAAGGGTTTCACGCGGCTTCGTGGATTTCGCCTTCCGTCTGGGCAGCATCCCTCGCTTCTTCCTGGAGACCAAGAAAATCCCGGCCGACCTGGAAGACCCCCGCTGGGCACGGCAGGCCATCAACTACGCCTGGCTCAAAGGCGTCACCTGGGCCGTCCTCAGCGACTTTGAGGGGCTCAAGGTCTTCAACGCCGAGTGGCAGGAGACCCATCCCGCCCGCGCCATCTTCAAGAACCTCTATTGGGACGATTATCTGGATCGCTTTGATGATCTGTGGTTGCTGTCGCGTCCTGCAATGGAGGAGGGAGCTCTCGACAGGGCGGCCGAGGCGGTGGGCAAAAAGGTCAAGAAGACGCCGGTCAGCCGCCTGCTGTTCGCCGACCTGACCGAATGGCGGCGCGAGCTCTTCCGCCACCTGCGCCCCTACAACCCCCAGCGGTCCATAGAGCAGATTGATCAGGCCGTGCAGCGCATCCTCGACCGGCTGATCTTCATCCGCACCTGCGAGGACCGCGAGATCGAGCCCTACCGCCTGCAGCCGATGCTGCGCCAGTGGCGCGACCAGGGACGCAAGAAGGACCTGGTGCAGGAGCTCAGCGCCCTCTTCCGTGAGTTCGATGACATCTACGACACGCGCCTCTTCGCCCCCCACTTCTGCGAGGACCTGACCAGTGAGTCAACCCCCTTCGAGCGGATCATCGAGGGGCTGTACGAGGCGCCGGGCGGCTACGGCCTGTACGATTTCAACGCCATTGACGCCGACGTGCTGGGAGGCATCTACGAGCAATACCTGGGCCATCGGGCGCAGGACCCGGAGGGCAAGCAGGTCGCTGACAAGCGGGCCAGACGCAAGGCCCAGGGCATCTATTACACGCCGCAGTTCGTGGTGCGCTACATCGTGGGGCAGACGTTGGGGCGTTTGCTGGAGGAGCGAGACTACGAGCAGGCCCGCCAGGTGAAGGTGCTGGACATGGCCTGCGGCTCCGGCTCGTTCCTCATCGAAGCCTTTGACGTGCTGGATCGCTACCTGGCCGGGGTGCGCGGGCAGAGCGCCGCCAGCGCGGCCGGGGACATACACGACTTCGCCCGCCGCATGGAGATCCTGACCGGCAACCTGTACGGCGTGGACCTGGACGCCCAGGCGGTGGAGATCGCCCGCTTGAACCTGTTGCTCAAGGCCGTGAACCAGCGCGGCGAGTTGCCCAGGCTGGAAAACATCCGCCAGGGCAATAGCCTGATCAGTGGTGCGCCCGAAGAACTGAAAGCTGCCTTTGATACCAACTGGCGGGACAAGCACCCCTTTGGCTGGGAGGAACAGTTCCCCAGGATCATGGAACAGGGCGGGTTTGACGTGATTGTGGGGAATCCGCCGTACATCCGCATCCAGACCTTGCCCAAAGATGACGCCCGCTGGTACGGCGACCACTACCAGGCAGCAGGCGGCAGCTACGACATCTACGTGCTGTTCGTGGAGCGGGCACTGGAGTTGTTACGTCCCGGTGGGGTGATGGGCTTCATCCTGCCCAACAAGTTCTTCACCGCCAGTTACGGCAAAGGCTTGCGCAAACTGTTGAGTGAGAAGAAGGCCGTGTGGCAGGTAGTGGATTTTGAGGATGCTCAGGTGTTTGAGGGCGCTACAACGTACACCTGCTTGCTTCTCCTGCGCAAGGAGCCCAACACCAAAGTGACCTACACGCCGGCTGGCGACTGGCTCAAGGCCCAGCCAGACCAGCCCGCCCTGCTGCCCGATGACCTGCCCGAAACGCTGGTGGAGGGGAAACGGCTAGGCGAGAGGCCGTGGATTTTGATGTCCGCACCCAAAGCTGCTCTCAGAGACAAGCTAGACGCAACAGGGCCACAGCTTGGTGAAATTGCTGAGAGAATATTTCAGGGCTTGAAAACCAGCGCAGACAAAATATACATCCTGGAGAAGGTTGGTGAAAAAAGCGGTCGAGTTTCCGTAAGATCCAAATCACAAGAAAAGACCTACAATCTTGAGTCAGAGCTGCTCAAGCCGCTTATCAAAGGCGGACAAATGCGTCGCTACCTGATTGAAGAACCACCGAGGGTTATTCTGTTTCCATACGCCGGGAGGCAGTTACTCTCTGATGAAGAGATCCGTAGTCAGTATCCTCTCACCTGGCAGTATCTTGTGGACAACAAAGAACTCTTGGAAAAACGTGAGCGGGACAAGATGCGACACGAGGGCTGGTATGGATACATCTACCCCAAGAACCTGACCTTGTTTGAGCAACCCAAGATTGTAACTCCAGACATTGCCGCTTCTGCGTCATTCGGGTATGATGCTGAAGGTTGCTACTATTTCACAGGCGGCGGTGCTGGTGGCTACGGAATTCTGTTGGAGGAGGGCTGGTCGTACTTCTATGTGCTTGGCCTACTCAACAGCAAGCTGCTGGACTGGTATTTGCAGCACGTGAGTTCACCATTTCGAGGTGGGTATTTCTCGTATGAGTCACGGTTCATACGTCAACTCCCCATCCGTCGCATCAACTTCGACGACCCGGCGGACATGGCGCGGCATGACAGGATGGTGGCGATGGTAGAGGAGATGCTGCGGTTGCAAAAGGAGCACGCCGAGGCAGAGGCACTGAAAGAGGACCGCCGGTATGACCTGGCCCGCCGCATTGAGCGGCTCGACGCGGAGATTGACGCGCTGGTGTATGAGTTGTATGGGCTGACGGAGGAGGAGATTAGGATCGTGGAGGGCGAGAGATGAAGCTCACACTTGCCGATCTTGGTAGCATCGCGGCAATTGTCAGTGTTCCGCTGATGCTTTTGACTTGGCTGGTCACTCGTGAACGATTCGCAGAATTCTGGAAAAAGCGAGGCAAAGTGATTCTGGCAATCACGGTGGTACTTGCCCTCGTGGCTTTGTGGCGCATAGGTTGGTTGAATTGGCTTCAATATCAGGTCACTTGGCCAATCTGGGGTTTGCTCTTGTATCCTATTGTCTTGCTCTGTGTCCTTATTGGAATTGGCCTCTTGATTTTGTATATAAGCGACCGTCGGCGTCCAAAGGCAACTCAGGAGCACCCTGCAGCTCCAGAATACTACACAATTTACGGAGCACGTTGGTACTTATCAGGACGAACTTTCCGTCGTCCACCAGTGTGTGCCCAATGCCGTATGGAGATGAGAAACATAGCTATGCCAGATATTGTGCAGCGGCTCGAAGTCTGGAGGTGCCGTGAATGTGGGCACAAAATACGATGGGATGTAAGAGAGAAAGGTGATTTGTTAGAGGATGTACGTGCACGCTACAACGCAGAGTTGCGTCGTAGGACTGAAGAGGAAAATCGAATGTGAGTCCTATCAACGGCGGATCAAGGCCACAGGCCGGCCGATTGACGCGCTGGTGTATGAGTTGTATGAGTTGACGGAGGAGGCTAATGAAACGCAAGGCATTGCTCAAAGACGGTGAAAAGTTTGTGGTATTGGAAGAAAGCGACTTCGATGGCGAGACAGCGCTACAGGAAGCACTTAAGCGCACGCCCGAGGTTATTCCTGTAGCAGACCTTGAACTGGGCGATGTGATCGTCGTTGGACGGGAGACACCTCTGCCCGTGGGGGCAGTTGATCTACTGCTTGTCGACACCCAGGGGCGAGTGATCATCGTTGAGACCAAACTGTCACGCAACCCCGAACTGCGGCGACAGGTAGTCGCCCAAGTTCTGGATTACGGGGCCAGTCTGTGGAAGACAGCTTCTACCCTCAAGGCATTTGAGAAGTTGGCACTGCGTTATTGGCAATCAGATTCCTGTGAGGACACACGGGTCAAGGATGCCAGTTCACTGCGAGATGGAGTGGAGCCCATCTTTAAGGAATTGTGTGGCGATGATTGGGACTATGATACCTTCGAGGCCGCACTAGATGACAATCTGGCCAATGGTCGGCACGTGCTGCTCATCGTCGCTAGTGGGCTCATGGATGGCTTATCACGAGATTTGCTCCAGTATGCCAACATCTGTCTGGGCCTGCCGCTTTACGGAGTCGAGATCACGATGTTCAAGATGGGCGATAAAGAGCTGATTGTGCCAAGAGGCGTGCGCCACAGAGCCGGAGGGCGTAAGCGGACAACACCTACCAGAGGTCACGTTGACCGTGCCACCTTTTTGGCCGCCTGTACGCCTTTGGCAGCGGCTTTCTTCAATCGGATGCTGAATGAAGCTGAGGACCGAGGCATGATTCTCTATTGGGGTTCTAAGGGCTTTTCGGTGCGGATGCCGCTAGAACGGCCCGTTACGGTCATGCTTGGCTATCCTCCTGATGAACTCCAGGTATATACGAGCAACTGGCCGCTGAGCGTTGAGAGCCTGGCCGGATTCCGCCGACGATTAGGTGAGATAGCGCCCTTTAAGTTAGGAGGCCAATATACCAATCGCCTTTACCTGGATGAGCGGATGCAACAACAAGCCTACACTGCGCTGGCGTTCGTGTGGAGCGAGGTCGAGAAGATGATGGCGGCAGCCCATGGAGACGAATAAGCCAGGGAAAGTCGCATCCAGGTAGATTGACGCGCTGGCGTATGAGTTGTATGGGTTGACGGAGGAGGAGATTGGGGTGGTGGAGAGTTTGGACCACGAATGACACGAAAGGGAAGGAAAGGCGCGAAAGGGGTTCGTGCTTTTCGCGCTTCTTCGCTTCTTTAGCGACAAGCCGTGATTCAAAGCACCTGAGGCACTGAGAAGAGTGATCACACTGAAAGGACCTCAGTGATCTCAGAGGCTTCAGTGAAGTCAGTGATTCAACCGACGCGCGCAGATTGATGCGCTGGACGAGGACATAACATGGATCCCAGATTAGAGCTTTTCGTCAATCTACTAATACTCGCGGGGATGCTGGTGACCCTTTGCGGACTCATCGTCCCCGTTTTCCCCGGCCTCATCGTCATCTGGTTGCTGGCTCTGCTATACGGGATTGTTGCTGGCTTCGGCGCGTTAGGCGCAGTGCTGTTCGTCATCATCACCGTGTTGGCCGTCGTGGGCGAGATCTCCGACAACGTGCTGATGAGGCCGTTTCATCACATGACGTCACGGCGAAGGCTCGCCAGGAGGGCGCCCGGTGGTGGTCCATCGCCGTCGCTTTCGTCGCGGGGATAGTGGGCAGCATCGTGTTCAGTCCCTTGGGTGGCATCGCTGCCGCGCTGGGGGGACTCTTCCTGGCCGAGTTCATCTCCAGCAGGGATTACAGAAAGGCCCTGGCGATCACCAAAGCCATGGCCATTGGCTGGGGCTGGTCCTTCGTGGTGCAGTTTGGGATAGGACTGATGATGATCGCGCTGTGGACGATCTGGGCCTGGGCGTGAGGCATCACATCATCACATCAAAGAAGGAGGAGAAATGTACCCGTCTATTCAGATTCCCAAAGCAGAATTTGAGGCGCGTACGCAAAAGCTGGTTGAGTATATCAGCACCGAGGCCTTGTCAGGCGCTGTCCTGTTCGACAACTACTACGTAACCTATTTCACCGACTTTGCCTTCATCCCCACCGAGCGCCCCATGGCCCTGGCCGTCAACGCGCAGGGAGAGCGCTCGCTCTTTGTGCCGCGCCTGGAGCTCGAACACGCCCAGGCCGAGGCGGTGGTGGATCGCGTGGATCACTACCCTGAGTATCCCGACCATCCGCACCCCATGGTCATTCTCAAAGACGTTCTGGAGGACATGGGAATCGCTGGCCGCATCGGCGTCGACAGCGACGGCTACCCCTGGATACTGGGCTACCAGGGCCCGGACCTGTCTGAGTTGACCGGCGCTGAAGTGGTCCGGATCAGCAGCTTCGTGGAAGCGCAGATGGCAGTCAAGAGCCCCGCCGAGCTGGCCCTCATCCGCGAGAGCGCAAAATGGGGCAACCTGGCCCATCGGCTGCTGCAACGATGCACGCGGGTCGGCGCGACGGAGACGGAGGTGAGTCTGCGGGCCAGCCAGGAGGCGACGCTGGCGCTGGTGGACACGCTGGGGCCGCTGTATCGAGCGCGGGGAGTAAGCGAAGCGGCGTTCTCCCAGGGGGCAAGGGCGGGCTATCGCGGCCAGATCGGGCGGCACGCGGCCATTCCCCACGCCCTGGCCATGAACGTCACCTTCATGGCCGGCGACGTGCTGGTCACTGGCGCGGGGGCAGCGATGTGGGGCTACCATTCGGAGCTGGAACGCACCATGATCATCGGCCCGGCCAGCGATGAGCAGCAGCGTTTCTTCGAGCACATGAAGGCCGTCCAGGAAGTTGCTTTCGAGGCATTGAAGCCGGGGGTCAAGTGCAGCGAGGTGGATGAAGCAGTGCGGCGCTATTACGAAGCGCATGACCTGATGCCCTACTGGAAGCACCACACCGGCCACGGCATCGGCCTGCGCTATCACGAGGGGCCATTTCTCGACAGAGGCGATCACACGGTGCTGCAAGCGGGCATGGTCCTCACCGTCGAGCCGGGCCTCTACGTGGCTGGGTTGGGCGGCTTCCGCCACTCCGATACCGTCGTCATCACTGAGGACGGCCTGGAGTTGATCACCTACTACCCCCGCGACCTGGAGAGCCTGACGATACCGGTCTGAGATCCACCAGACCGCGCCGCAGAGCAGTGACCACGGCGTGCGTCCGATCATTGGCCTGGAGCTTGGCGATGATGGTGCTGACGTAGTTCTTGATGGTGCCCTCGGTCAGGTGCAGCCGGGCGCCGATCTCCTTGTTCGGCAACCCATCCACCAGTAGGTTGAGCACATCCTCCTCGCGGGGGGTGAGGGGTTCGATGATGGGTTCGTCCTGCGCAGACTGAGGGGCAGGACGGGCCGGCGCATGAGTCGCCAATCGCTGGAACTCGTTCAGCACTTTGCGCGCCACGCTGTGGTCAATGCGCGATTCTCCCCGCACCACACCCCGGATAGCCTCCACCAACGTCTCGCCGGTGGCGTCCTTGAGCAGGTAGCCTTTGGCCCCAGCTTTGATCCCCTCAAAGACCAGATCGTCGGTGTCGTAGGTGGTGAGGATGATCACCTGGGTATCGGGTAGTTCCGCGCAGATGCGGCGCGTGGCCGGAATACCTCCCAGCCGAGGCATCTTCAGGTCCATGAGCACCACGTCGGGCCGCAGAGTGCGGGCCAGGGCTACCGCCTCCTTCCCGTCGCCGGCCTGACCCACCACCTCGATCCCCGGCGCGTACTTGAGGATGGTGGTCAGCCCCTGGCGGACGATCTCCTGGTCGTCTACGAGCAGAACCCGGATCGAACTCACTACACGGCACCTTTCCAGTGAGAACCCTTGCGAAGCCGAAAGCGCCTCCGTCCACCGAAAGCTGTCTATCGCCCACCATTCACAGCCTTCGCAAGGGTGACTTAAGAAAACCCTGTGCAAATTATACCACCTAGAACGAAGCACGTCAAAACGGAGCGCGGCTCAAGCCCACGCTATCGGCCCTGTTAGCCAAAGCGGGAGGGTGTTTAGACCTCCCGCTTTGCTCCTGGACAAGTATGCAGTTGCCGTTCGGCTGATGGTTCGACCTACCCGCCTTTTTTGTAAGGCTGAATGGTCTGCAACCCACACATGGGGGAGTTCTTCGTCACAGTGGAGTTGTGATTAACCGCTCACCGTCTCCGGCGATTGTTGAGACAGCACCCCAGCAATTGCTCGCAAAACCGCCTGGATGCTTTCGGGGGTCTTGAACACTTGAGCGATGTCTGGTTCCAGCACAACAATCAGACTCCCCTCAACTATGTCGGTAGCAAAGCGATTGGGGCGTGCGCGGGAAGTCCTCCGTTGGCGATAGTCAAAGTGATACTCCGGCAACATGTCGTCGTAGCGAGGTCTTCCGCCGTCGTCGTCGGGTGCCGTGGTCTGGTGTTCAGAAATATCGGTTTTGTTCATAATCCTCTCTGCGGTTGGTGCATAGTATACACCAACGAACTCCATAATGCAAACTCAACAGTGAGAAGGCTCTAACCCCTGACCCCGATCAGGTCATACTCCGTTGCCCCCGTGATGAGCACGGGAACCATCTCCCCCGTAGGCAGTTCCTCCTTGACGATGACCAGGCCGTCAACCTCAGGAGCATCGCGGTAGGAGCGACCCACGCTGAGGCCCTCGCCGCTGCCCTCGACGAGGACGTCCAAGGTGCGCCCGATCATTTGCTGGTTCCTGGCCAGGGAAATGCCTTGCTGCAGCTCCATGAGCCGCTGGTAGCGTTCCTCTTTGACTTGATCGGGAACCTGGTCAGGCAGGTCGGCCGCTGGGGTGCCTTTCTCCCGTGAGTAGGTGAAGACCCCCATTTTGTCGAAAGCTATCTCCTCGACGAAATCGAGCAGGGCCTCGAACTCCTCTTCGGTCTCGCCAGGGTAGCCGACGATGAAGGAGGTGCGCAGGGCAACGTCGGGCATGGCCTGGCGCAGGCTTTGCACTGAGCCTGTCGAAGTGTCGGCGATCAGGCGCCGCACTCCATCCACACCGTGGGGGCGGTTCATGCGGCGCAGGGTCTCAGGGTGGGCGTGCTGCAGGGGTATGTCCAGGTAATGGCAGACCTGGGGGTGCTGGGCCATGGTCTCGATGAGTCTGGGGGTGATGTGCTGGGGGTAGGCGTACATCAGGCGCAGCCAGGGAAGCTCGGGCACGGCGGCCAGGATGGCCTCGATCAGCCCGGCCAAGGCGTCGCGCTGGCCTCGGTCGCGCCCGTAGGCGGTGGTGTCCTGGGCGATGAGGACGATCTCTTTGACCCCCTGGGCCACTAACTGCCGCGCCTCGTCCACGATGGCTTCCATCGGGCGACTGCGGGCCGGCCCCTTGATCATGGGGATGGCGCAGAAGGAGCAGGCCGCGCTGCAGCCATCGGCTATCTTGAGGTAGGCGCTGGCCCCTTGCACGACGGACCTGGGCATCGTGCCAATATCAGGTGCGGGCGGATCGCCGATCATCACCAGCGGTCTGTCGCCATCCGATGACAGCTTCTCCACCAGGGCCGTGACTTCCATCCAGCGCCTGGTGCCGATGATGCCGTCCAGGCCGGGCGCCTCTTCGGCCAACTGGCGGCCATGGCGCTGGGAGAGGCACCCCGCCGCGATGAGCAACTGTCCGCGTTTCTTGGCCTCGGCCAGCTCCCGCAAGGCATCGAAGGACTCATCTTTGGCGATGTCAATGAATCCGCAGGTGTTGACGATCAGAAGCTCTGCCGCTGTCGGATCATCAGCGGGAGCATAGCCCGCCTGTTGGAGCAGTCGGCTCATCCCTTCGGAATCTACGGTGTTCTTGCTACATCCCAGGGAGAGTAGGTAGTAGTGCATTCTTTTGCTTATCCATGGTTCGAATCGAGTGAAGCTAAATCCCTCCCAAAACCAAGCTCGAATTAGTCTGAGCTGAGCGATAGGCAAATAGATGGACGGTGGAGTCAAGAAAGACGCGGATGGGTTCTGTCATTTCACCTTCCTAAACTGCTGCAGCTTTCTCTTCCGCAAAGGTTTCCCTTCTAATCCGCCTGATCTCTTCCAGTTCCGCCTCCACCTCTTCTTCCGACAACTCTGCTTGCGGTATTCGGCGGCGGATGTCTGCCAAGCCGATCTCGTACAGAAATTTCCTCAAGGCGGACTCGATCAACTCCTTCTCGTTCTCAAAGTAGCCCATGTTAATGAAGTAGTTTATCTTCTCCAGTTCCTTATCCTTTAATACAACTTGGGTTGTGATGCTCATATCATTCCTCCTCAACGCTTAGGAAGCAGCGGTGGCTGTAATCGTGGGAGTTACTGTAGCCTCAGGCGTGGCAGGCGTGGGAGTGATTCCCTCCGCCAGCCATTCTATGTCCACCACCTGGCCCCTTTCCCCCAGCAGGCCCAGGGATTCGCCGTTGACGGCGGCTTCTACACCGCCGGCGTTGCCGCAGCGCAAGATGACGCTCTCTCGTCCGCGAAAAGTGCGCGTTGTGCCCGCTTCCAGAGAGCCTACGAAAGCCTCTTCCCCATCCACGAGAACCCGCAGCCAGGCATACTCGACGATGTTCAGCTCGACCTCGACGCCAGTGGAAACCCTGGGTGTAGAGGTGCTGGTAGGGGTGTTGGTAGGGGTGCTGGTGGAGGTGGAGGGGAGGGCGCTGGTGGGGGTAGAGGTGAGGGCGCTGGTGGGGGTGGAGGTGGGGACGCTGGTGGGGGTGCTGGTGGGCTCGACGACGACTGCGACGGTGGGCATGGCGGTAGGTGTGGCAGTCGGCACTGCGGTGGGCACTGCGGTGGGCATTTCGGTGGGCGTGGCGGTAGGCATCGTGGTGGGCGTCATGGTGGGCGCTGCTGTCGGGGTGAGGCGAGGCAGGACGGCGGAGGTAGTAGCAGTGGGCGATGGGGTGACGGTAGCGGTGGCTCGCCAGAACAGCAACTGGGTCTTGATTGTGGGAGGAAGGTAGTGCCAGGTAGCCCAGCACCCAAAGGCAACGAGCACTACGATGAGCAGAGCACCGATCACCAGGTCGGGCGTTAGCCAGGAGGGCGCGGCCATGGAGATGTCCATCGGCTGGAAGAAGCCAGGCTGTGGCAGCGCTGCCTTGCCCTCGTCCTCCCGTCCTTCGTAGAGGGCTATCATTTCTTCGGGGTCGAGCTCCAGATACACGGCGTAGGTGCGCAGAAACCCTGTGACGTAGGCTTCGGCGGGCAAAGCCCCATAGTTCCCCTCCTCCAGGGCCTGGAGGAACTTCTGCCGTATACGTGTGGCCTCTTCGACCTGCTCTAGGGACACCCCCTTTTGTTCGCGTGCTTCCCGCAGCAACTGACCAAGATCGCCCATCAACTTCCCCTCCCATAGAATCGCTAGCGAACCCGAATTTGCCAGTCGCTATTATACCTTACTTTGCCCTAATAGGCAATAATCGGCTTGCAAGCGGATGGTCGCCGCAAGGCCGATTTGAGGTTTTTTCCATTTTGGTGTATCATTAGATAAATTAAGGATAGAAAGCGAGGAAGCCATGAAGATACTCTTGACCCAGGATGTGGAGAGCTTAGGCAGTGCCGGTGAGATCAAAAAAGTACCCGATGGCTATGCGCGCAACTTCCTGATTCCCAAGGGCCTGGCAGTGCTGGCCACAGAGGGCGCTGTAAAAAAGGCCCAGTTGCAGAGCAAGGTTCAGGATAAGGTTCAACGGCGAGTTGAAGAAGAGGCCGCGTCTCTGGCTGAGATTCTGTGGCAAGTGACGCTGACCTTCAAGGCCAAGGCTGGGGAGAAGGATAGGCTCTATGGTTCCATAACCAGCGGTGACATCGTGGAGGCCCTTGAGCGTCAGACAGGGCGTGCTTTCGATAAGCGCAAGCTACAACTCAAAGGTAGCATCCATGAACTCGGCGTACATCGCGTTCCCATCAAGCTGATGACCGATGTGGTGCCTGAGATCACGGTGGTCGTGGAGCGGGAGGAAGAATAACGATGGCAGCCAGGTCGCACGAAAGCTACGAAAAGCGTGAGCTTATCAAGTATCTGGTGGCCAGCATCCCCTGCGCTGTCTGTCAGCACTACCATGAGCCAGACAGTGTTTGCATAGTTGAGCATCACGGTGAGATTTGGATCATGGCTGTCAAATGCGACCACTGCGGCACTCAGGGCCTGGTCTTCGCCATGATCCAGGAGGGAAAGAAGCCGGAGATCGTCAACGAGCTTACGTCCCAGGAGTGGGCTAGGTTCCGAGAGATGCCCCGGATAGATGCCGACGATCTTCTCGATGTCCACGAGTTCCTCAGGGATTTCGACGGCGACTTCGTGGGTCTCTTTGGAGGTAGCAGGGTATTGGAATTCTGATGACTTCGTGATTCAGTTGATATAAGACCAAGTATCTCGTCGTGGTAGCCCCAGGCGAGGTATTGTTTTTGTCTCGGAGGATCACTGTAGCCTCAACGAGGAGGTTTTCTTGATGAAGGAGAAGATTGAGAATCGGTCAGGGGCGGGGAATTGGGGCGGGCAGTGGAGGGGGTGACATAATCAGCTTATCGCAAAGGTGCCGCATCCAAAGTGGGTCTGTTTTCCGATGTGGAGTATGGAGGCCAGCTCAAGATAGGGGATGATGGGATGCGGGATGGAGGCAAAGGTTTGCGTTCCTATCCAGCGCCCTGGCCAGCTCTTGGGGGCCCGTTTAAGCTTTTTATGATGAACGTGGATGTGGGAAGCTTGTTCCAGAATGGTTTGGAAGGAAGCCTGTTCCGCCGCGCTCAAGACATCCCACACATCGTCGGGCGTGTGGTGTTTGCCCGGTAGCAACAAACTCATCCGGGCTGTCAGGGACTCTAGCATGCTCTGTAAGGTTGGCGCTTGGTGAGACGGTATTTCCTTTCGCGAGGTTTTCCGCCGATGGCCTCGTCGGCCAGTCTGGTCTGCGTCGCCGAAATCAAACGGGGTTATCCAAGTCAGACAGTCGAATATTCGCTCTGAGTTTGAGTCAAAATCCAATCCTTCAGCCCACTGAGTGGGGGTCGCACGATAGTTCAGATCCAGTTGCCCATCACTTACTATAGGCTCCCACTGCTGCCCCCGCGCTGCGTAAACTGCCTGGATGTCGAATTGCCCCCAGAGGACGTTTCGGTGCTGCCATCGCAGCTCAGAAGCACTCCCCGCTTCCTCCATAGCCGGTAGGATCACTTCCAGGAAAAGTCCGTGATCTGCGCTCTCCCCCATCAGCTTGAGTTCCCACAGGATCAACTCTCCCCGTCCATAGGTCCGCTTGCCCGGATAGGCAAACAATACCGCTTCCATCGGCCATGATACTTCTGGTATCCTATCGGGCTTTTTCTTCCCCACGAGGGCGATTCCACCACATTCATCCCAGGGAGCCAGAGCTTTGCGCCAGGGACCGGCCTCACGAGTTGGCAAACGATTGGCAATCATGGTTCCCAGGGTCAGGGATAGCTCGGTGGATAGACACCTCGGCAGCCAGACCAAAGAGCTATTGACCCGCCACACCAACAGGTAACGGATGAGTTTAATAGGTTTGATAAAAGGCCACATAATCAATGAGTTCGTATAACAGTTTGATTCGACTCTCAGTCCACTGTCGAATTCTCCAGGCGTTCAGCATATCTTTGGCTTCCTGACTCAAGAACCCCAGGAATCTTCCCCAGTAAAACTGCTCCTCGCTGGCATCCTCCAAATTCAGCAGCTTGTGAAGCGACTCTTGTTCTTCGGGGCGCAATATGGTCCGAAAGACGGCTGCCATTTCTAGCAGGCTCAGGAATTCGGAGATCTCAAAGGTGAGCAGTCCCTCTCGATCGCGTTCGTGGGCTCTCAGGAGTTGATAGGGCGAAGAGAAGAACCGAACGCGCAATCGGTCCATAGAAAAACGCGCCTCGTGATGAACGGCTCTGCAGAGGATGTCCCCCATACCAATTCCTCTTGCGGCTCCCATGGT
>SDBT01003505.1_pt1 | contig 27090 bp, 23 predicted proteins | sample 2277101 | NCBI WGS metagenome assembly SDBT01 (sample SAMN10404973, study PRJNA504765) | marine sediment metagenome | isolation source: marine sediment core GS10_PC15, 103 cmbsf | place: Arctic Ocean: Southern Knipovich Ridge | collected 2010 | reverse complement strand
TTGTAATATTGCCCGTCTTTCTACAGTCATAGATTCTGGCATGGTTAATATCAATTTATAACCTTTTGCTGCACAAACCATTGCTAAACCGATACCAGTATTTCCTGAGGTTGGCTCTACGATGACGGTATCTTTATTAATAATACTCTCCTGTTCTGCTTTTTCAATCATAGACATACCAATCCTGTCTTTGACGCTTCCACCTGGATTAAAAAATTCGCACTTCGCATAGATATTAGGTTTAACATCTTCGGTTATTCTGTTTAATTTTATCAATGGAGTATTTCCAATTGTTTCAATAATATTATTATAGGCTCCCATAACATCACTTTAAATTTTGATTTTAATATATTGTAATTCTTCTAACTTTATTAAATCCCTGCCCCATAATCTCCATAAAAAATTTCGAATTTATCCTTTCTTTCAGAACTGGAATCTTGGAATCTTTTCTCTAATTCTCTAATTCTTTCGTCTAAAGTTTCTAGTATTAGTGAAATAGGATCGGGCAAATCACCATGTCTTAGATCTATTCTCTCAATTTTTTCACCTATTCTTGAGACAATCTTACCAGGAACTCCAACTACTACTGAATTATGAGGAACATCATTTACTACCACAGAATTAGCTCCAATCCTTACATTATCACCAACGGTGATTGGCCCTAAAACTTTTGCTCCAGTCCCTATTACCACATTATCTCCTATAGTTGGATGGCGTTTTTCTTTTTTTAATGAAGTTCCACCTAAAACCACACCTGAATAGATTGTACAATTCTCTCCAATTATTGTTGTTTCTCCTATCACCACTCCACTACCATGATCTATAAAAAATTCACTTCCAATTATCGCTCCGGGATGGATTTCGATACCTGTTAGCTCTCGTGCAATGTCTGAGATGTATTTTGGAATAAAAGGCATCCCTATTCTCCAAAAAAAATGTGCGACTCGATATAATAGTACGGCCTTTATTCCTGGATAACTCGTTAAAACCTCAATCAAAGTATTTGCAGCAGGATCTTTATTAAACGCAGTACTCACATCTGAAATGAAAAAATTCAGTATCTTGTTTAAGTTGCTATCTATTTCACTCCGGTCTAAATTAGTTACTTCGAACTGCATATCTAGAACACACTCGGCACAAGAGGGGCCTTCCAACCGTTCTTTTTGAGTTAAGTCCTTCCCACATCTTAAACAGTGAATAAATTTTTCCATTTTAAATCAATTATTAAATAAATTTAGAATATTTCAATTATATTCATTAAAATTTTAGTATCCTCTCTAAGAAATAATTTATGTTTATAAATAATAAATGTTGAATAGAAGCTGGACGTCTAGATATTTAATTTTATTTTTGAGCAAAATGTCTAAATGTTGAAGGACAACTATTTTAAATGTCTTTAATTATTAATTATTAAATTATAAGGGATTATTATGATTAGAACAGTTGAACAATATATAGAAAGCTTGAGGGATGGTCGAGTAGTATATTATCTTGGAGAAAAGGTAAAAGATATAACAACACACCCTCTTCTTCGAAAAATGGTAAAGATTGGTGCCATGGACTGGGTTCTTACCAATGATCCAAATCAACGAGATCTCTTTGTTACTAAAAATGAAGAGGGAGAAGAAATACATTTCCTATGGAAACAGCCCAAGTCTAAAGAAGATTTGTTAAGACGCCGTAAAATTTATTTGGAAGGTACTCAACAAGGAGGAGTACTCCTTCATTGCGTAGGTGTTGATGGTCTTTCAGCAGCAAGAGTACTCGCTGAAAAAATGGATAAAAAACTGAAAACGAACTATACTGAACGAGTTGAATCATATCGTAGATATTTACAAAAAACTGATATTGGTGTTTGTGGTGCGATAACAGATGTAAAAGGAGATCGAAGTCTTCATGCTTCCGCACAAAAGCAACATAAAGATTTTTATGTACGGGTGGTTGAGAAACGGGATGACGGTATTATAGTAAGAGGAGCTAAATTTCATATAAGTTTAGCTGCAATTGCGAATGATGCCATCGTGTTACCATGCCGTGCTCATGCAGAAAAGGATAAAGACTATGCTGTAGTTTTTGCAACACCAATGAATGCTAAAGGAATAAAAATTATTAATTCAGAACCTGAAATAAGAGGTAGAGATACGGAAGAAAATATCTGGGATTATCCCATGTCCGCTCATGTTGGCGCTGGTGATACTGAAGCATTGATCATCTTTGATGATGTTTTTGTACCTTGGGAAAGAGTGTTTATGTGCGGTGAATGGCAGTATTCACAGGATATTGCTCGCCTTTTTGGCACATTTCATCGACTTTTTGGAAGCTCCCGCATGGTATCCACTTATGAAACTCTTACAGGCGCAGCAGCGTTAATGGCAGAGTATAATGGTTTGCTGAAATATACCCATATTCGTAAAAAATTATCATGGCTTGCACAAACTACAGAAACTTTTAAGGCCCTGAGTTTAACATCTTGTATGTATCCTGAAAAGTGGCCTGAATCCGATATTATGTTTCCTAACCTAATGTTTACAAATACAGCTAAATATATATTTGCAAATAGCTTTCATCAAGCAGTGAAATTAGCCCAGGATATCTGTGGAGGTATTGCAGCAGATCCTATTTCCTTTAAAGATTGGAATAATTTAGAAGAGCGCCCTTATTTAGAAAAATACTTTGGCGCTAAAGCAGGCATACCAACGGAACATCGTCTTCGAGCAGTTCGCCTTCTACATGATATCACGAGCGGTCGTCATGGGACTATGGAAATTCATGCTGAAGGGTCACTCGCAGCCCAGGAAATGATGAACTATTTCGCTGCAGATTGGGATTTGTATAAGGCGTCAGCAAAGAAAAGAGCGGGAATTCCAGGTTGGGAAAAACACAAATATTTTGGTAAACTTCCAAACTATGGGGATTTAGTTGAATCCAAAATGCCACCCGTGGATGAATCATATGATGTTTGAAATTAATGCAATCTTAATATGAATTTAATTTTTTTTTTCCCTTTACTTAGCATTTTAGATTGCATTTATGAATATTATTTTTTGAATAGAAGTTGGACGTTTCAGATATTAAATTTCATACTTAAGCAAGTAGTCTAAATGTGTAAGGACAAAAATTATTAAACAACTTTAATTATTAAACAATAGATTATAGGAGATTATCATGATAAGAAAAGTTGAACAGTATTTAGAAGGTCTAAGGGATGGTCGAGTAGTTTATTGCCTTGGTGAAAAAGTAAAAGATGTAACCACTCACCCCGTATTGCGAAGGGTTGCTATGGTTGGTGCTATGGACTGGATTCTTACAAATGATCCAGATCATCGTGATTTATTTGTAACTAAAAACGAAGAAGGTGAAGAAGTGCATTTTTTATGGACACAGGCTAAATCAAAAGAGGATCTTTTGAGACGCCGGGAAGTATACCTTGAGGGTATTCGACATTCAGGTATAGGACTTCACGCTATGGGTGTTGATGGTTTAGCAGCATTAAGGGTACTTGCTGAAAGGATGGATAGAAAATTAGGAACTAAGTATATTGAACGTGTTGAATCTTATCGCAGATATATTCAGAAAACAGATATTGGGGTCACTGGGGCTCAAACAGACGTTAAAGGAAATCGAAGCCTCCATCCATCAGCTCAAGAGCAGCATAAGGATTTTTATTTAAGGGTAGTTGAAAAGCGAGATGACGGAATTATAGTGAGGGGTGCTAAGTACCATATTAGTATGACTGCTGTAGCGGATGAGGCGATTGTGATTCCATGTCGGACACATTTGGAAGCAGATAAAGATTATGCTGTTTGTTTTGCAACACCTCTGAATGCAAAGGGGATAACAATTATTTGCACAGAGCCAGAAGTGAGGGGAGGTGTGTCTGAAGAGAATACTTGGGATTCTCCATTGTCATCTATAATAGGAGTTGGAGATACTGAGGCAATGATCGTTTTCGATGACGTCTTTGTACCTTGGGAAAGGGTATTTATGTGTGGAGAATGGCAGTTTTCTCGAGATATAGCCTATCTCTTTGGGACATTTCATAGACTTTTTGCTTGTTGCCGAGTTTTACCAATGCTAGAAACTCTAACTGGTGTTGCAGCACTGATGGCTGAATACAATGGGCTAGAGAATTATTCACATATTCAAACGAAAATGTCTACGCTCGTCCAAATTACCGAAGCTTGCAGTGTTTTAGGCAAGTCTGCTTGCTTATACCCACAACAAGAACCGGGAACGGAATTTGTCGTCCCTAACCTTATGTATACTAATATTGCTAAGTATATGTATGCAAGTAACTGGCATGAACTTTCTAAGATAGCACAGGATATATGTGGGGGTATTGCTGCCGATCCGATCACCTTTAAAGATTGGAATAATCCAGAAGAGCGCCCTTACTTGGAAAAATATCTCGGTGGTAAAAAGGGGATAAAAACTGAGGATAGACTCCGCGCCATTAGACTATTACATGACATAACAAGCGGTAGAATGGTAACCGAGCAAATACAAGCTGAAGGATCGCTAGCTGCCCAACAAAGGATGCTCTTTTTCACAGCTGACTGGAATAGATATAAAGCGATTGCCAAAAAAACTGCTGGTATTTCAGGATGGAAAAAACACCCTGAAATCAAAAAATTACGCGACTATTCAGATCTTTTAAAGTCAATAATGCCGCCCGAGGACGATTCATATAATATTTAAAAATATGAAATTCTCAATATGAATTTAAATTTCATTTCCTATTTTTTTCCATTCTCTTACATTTAGTATAATCTTAATTAAAAATAAATAATAAATATTGAATTATGAATTACTTAACTCTCACTCTTTAATGCTTTCCTTCTTGATACGTCACTCAAGATTAGTTCTCTAAATTCATAATTATCATCATCTATGAACTCCCAAAATTCTTCATATATTTCTTCAAGGGACATTTCATCATTTTTCATTACTGAGTTTTCCCTCATGGTGTCATTTAAAAGGGATTTTTTATTGTTTTTTGGTCTGTATTCGAGATAATTACCTTCTAATATTAAATTCTCATAAAATTCTCTGTCTTCAATAACTATTCTATCTTTACCTTCTTCTTCAGTAGATTTAGAAGTAGTATTTTCTTGCTTTATTTCAAAGTCTACCCTTTGATATCCGCGAACTTTAAATTGCTTATCTACAAATGCTTGAAAGTGGTGATCACATACCAGACCATTTGGAACTGAAATTGTTGTCAAATTTGCTGATTGATTTAAAATTGATTCTGGTAATTTTAAATCTTTTTGTAATTTACAGGTTGGACAAACGAGTTTCACTTGATTACTTAAAGATGTTGCATTCATTTTTTATCCTATCCTCAAAAATTAATCCCCGTCTTATCAACTAACTCTATATCTATCTATAAAAATGACTGGATTTTTAATGAACAGAACTGATCTGAGAATGCTAATCTTTAAGGTTTATAGTTTATTTTATTTTGTATAAATTTATTTTCAAGTTTTATACAATAGATATAGAATGGAATTAAATGACTGATTTAGAATTCTTTTTTGACCCAAAGTCTATCGCGATTATAGGAGCATCAGACACCCCCAAGTTTGGATATACTACGACAAAATATCTTTTAAATTCAGAGTTTAAAACGTACCCCGTACATCTGTATAAACCTGAAATTATGGGACACAAAGCTTATAAGAATATTAACGATATTCCAGATGATATAGAATTGGCAATAATTCTGGTACCTAATGAAGCCACGTTGCAAGCGATAAAAGACTGTAAAGAAAAAGGCGTAAAAGGAATAATAATTGAATCCGCTGGTTTTGCTGAAACAGGGAATGAAAAATATATAGATATACAGAATAAAATTATTGATATTGCCAAAGAATCAAAGATCCGCATGATTGGTCCAAATTGTATCGGTTTAACTAATTTCAGTAACCAATTTACAAGTACAGAAGTAAATTTTGATAACACATTGAAAGGAAACGTCGCCATTATTGCGCAATCAGGAATTTTAGGTAATGCAATGGTGGATTGGGCTTCAGATGCTAAAGTTGGTTTTTCTAAAGTTATAACTTTGGGAAATAAAATTGATGTAGACGAGGTTGATCTGCTAGATTATCTAAATAACGACCCTGATACCGAAGTAATTACTCTTTACTTAGAAGGCACAAAAAGAGGAAAAGATCTAAAACAAATCCTTAAACAAATGAATAAACCCGTATTAATTGTGAAAAATGGACGAAGTGAGGCAGGATCAAATGCTGTAAAAAGCCATACCAGCTCAATTGCCGGAAATGACAAGATTTATGAAGCCATTATTAGACAACATCCAAGCATTTTTAGAATTGACGATTTTTATGAATTATTTAATGTTGCTCACGTATTTTCTACCCAACCTCTTCCAAAAGGTAAAAATGTCGCTGTAATAACTGGCTCTGGCAGCTTAGGTATTAGAGCTTGTGATGAAATTGAAAAACAAGGGTTATCTCTAGTAAAATTAAAAGAAGAAACTATTGAAAAAATAAAAGCCGTATTACCAAGTTGGGTCTCAATTAAAGGAACAATAGATTTAGGGCCATCTCAAGCCACGACTTTTGAATCCTCTCTGAAGGCAGTAATGAGTGATGAAAACGTACACTGCCTTTTATATATATTTTGTGTACCAAGAGGCCCTTTACAAGCTATGAATCTACCAGTTTCTCCCTATTTTAGACTTATGAAAAAATTAATCAATGAATATAATAAACCGTGTGTATGGGTGGTTTTTGGCTCTCATTGGGTTTTTAATTATGTAATGGAATCAGCAAGAAAAATAAAATATGAGATTCCAGTTATGAAGCGAACAGACCATGCAATAAAAGCTTTTAAGCTGATGTATGAGTACGGGCAATTTTTAGATAATAATAAAATTTAGTTTAAAAAATTAATACAAAATTTTTATGTTCACCATTCATTCTTATTCTTATGTCATATATAGAAAGAGTCGGCATATGGTTTTTGCGCAATAGGATCTTCGGGGGTATTCAGAAACTAAAGAAAAAGGAATATATAGTCTTCACAATCATCATTCTATTAATCACATCAATAAACACAGTATTAGCTATATTATATCATCTTAATATATTCCTCGGCTTAGAATTCATACGAACAATGCTAATTTTGGAGATGTTCATAGCCTTTGCAATAATTATATCTGGTATACTAATAGGAAAAATTAAGAATTTTATCTTATATATCATAATTTTCATAATAGTTATGATTTTCTTCAGTTTCGCCTATTTCTCTCTTGAATGGACATATATCCAAGCTACTTTTACAGTGTTCAAAGTAGTATTCTTTTTTGCATGGATCCTAATATCATCGATTTCTTTATTTTTTCTCATAATGTATTTTTTTACTTCTTTTCCAAAGAAAGTCATTACGTTAGGTATGCCAAAAGATCATATTTTCTTCGGACCCATACTTAAACTGGTGGCTTGGATATCAATACCGTTATATATTTATATGATTATTCAAGGAGATCCATCAAGTATAATATTTGGTATATTTGGATTAATAAACGCGATAATTGTGTTAAGATTGATGTGGAGAGCACCTAGTAAGGTTGAAAAACGTCCCGGTATGGTAAATTTTGCTACTGCTGTAGGATCTTTCAACATGTTTGTATTTTACCATTTAATAATGAGTTTTACCTATGCAGGTGAAAATGCTTTTTCATTAGTATTAGAAATTGTAATGCTTTTAATAGGTGTGCTTTATTTGGTTCAAACATTGACAAGAAGGATCTCAGAGTCACCCGATCGTCCCATACCTTTTGAAAATCCCATACAATTTCAATCCAGAATATATTTTACTTCAAAAATGAAAAAAATATTCGGAGAACGAGGTTTGGTAATAATAATACTAGGTTTAGCACTTGGCTATCATATGGTTTATCTAGATGCATTTTTTATAGGCGATGTATTCATTTCTGAAATTCCAATATTAAATACATTTGTAAATCCGAATCTAAAAATAAGCGATTTATATCATAGATTTTATCTGTTTGTGTCTTTCTTTATAATTTTAATTGCGTGGTTTACTTTTAAAACATCAAAGCGATTTAAAGGATTTATGGTTGATAAGTTTACACTTCAGCAAGTTCTAAGATATATCGGAGGGTTTTTTACAGCAAAAGAAGATGGCGTAACTCCATTCGAAGTTGGTGTACAAGCGGTTGGAAAAAGAATTAGAGATGAAATCAAAAATATGGGCGATAAATGGCAAAGTATGCTCAAAGATAAAAATAAACCAGAAGAAAATAGATAATATAATATTTTAATATAATTTTTTTTTTCCTTATTGTTTTCTATGCCAAAAACAAAAACTTATGATATAATCAAAACAGAAGATGCGAGAGTATCGATATTACAAACCAGCCATTTTACTATAGGGACTTCACCTTATTATGCTCATCAGCATGGACTTGCTATTGATATATATAGTGATCTCTCACTGTTTGAGCACGAAAATGTAAGCCCAGTATCAGGAAAAATAATAAAAACAAAGAAATTGATTGCACCAAAGGCAAAATTCAAGGGCGGAATTGATAACGATTATATTATAATAATTCAAAATTTAGATAATGCTAAAGTGGTTTATAAAATTCTACATGTAAATCCTAAAGTCCAAGTAGGTGAAATAGTAGAAATCGGTGATTATATCGGAACTACCGTTCGGAATGGGTATTTCGCTTATTGGTCCAGTCCTCATCTACATTTAGAAATAAGACCTCAGGATGATGCTATAAGAGCAAGGGGAGGTAAAACTTTTTCACTTAACTTTGAAAAAAACAAGAGTTTAGATAGACCTATTGGTAAAAATCAGTTTACAAAAATACCATTAAAAATTCATTCTACATATCCCGAATTTTTACTTGCTAAACTTCCTACTAAATTCTATCATTCAATCAAACCATTTTACGGCATTAAAGGAAATACAGGTAATATGAATTGCATACTAGATGGTGGGATTCCTCATTATAAATATGGTACAATAATCTCCCAACATGAGTCTATTATGGACTCCTTTAATTCAGTTTATTTTGGACAGCATGAGATCGGAAGGCTTCAAGAAGTGCGGGGAAATTTTGGATTCGTTAACTTCAACCATGTAAAAATTTTACTGAATAATGAAGAAATTCGAGGTATCTCTCTCTTTTTAGCAAATTTCCCACCTCTCATAAAATTAATCCCATATAATAAAGATAAAATTTCGATTAATTCAGAAACTACACAATATCTAAGCATACTCTCAAATAGAAAGCTTTAGTCATAGAAAAGTTTGAAGTTTTTCTAAATCAAATTTGATTTTATTAAATATTGATTAAACAATTAAATAGTAAACTAGATTAATTTTAATGGAAATCAATTTCAAATAAAACAAGAGGTAATTTAGTTAAATATGTCAAATAACGAACAATATGCAATAGATATGGAAAATATATCAAAAACATATATCTCTGGCGTGGTTAAAGTTGAAGCTCTTAAAAATATAAACCTATATGTGAAAAAAGGAGAGAGAATAGTAATTTTAGGACCTTCAGGTTCAGGAAAAACGACTTTATTAAACCTATTAGGAGGAATAACTTCTCCTGATAAAAAGGGAATCAAAATGATAATTTTTGGAAAGAATATTAAAGATTACAATCAAAAATACTTTACAAATTATCGGAGAGATAATGTTGGATTTATATTTCAATTTTTTAATCTTTTTCCTACGTTAAATGCCATAGATAATGTAATAATCGGGATTGATATTCTCAACAAACAGTTAAAGACAAAATTTGATACTTATAAGATCGCCAAGGAATATTTAGAAAAAGTCGGATTAGAGAATCGATTATATCATTATCCGTCACAGCTTAGTGGTGGAGAACAACAGAGAGTTGCTATAGCGAGAGCATTAGCAAAAATCCCATTTATTGGAAAAGATTTCATTCTATTATGCGATGAACCAACTGGAAATTTGGATACAGAAACAAGTGATAAAATTTTAAAATTGATAATAAAGTTAAATGAAACTGAAGGAATCACGTGTATTTTTGTAACTCATAACTTGCATATTGCAGAGATGTTTGCGACATCTGTTATACATTTAAGAGATGGATATATAGAGATTTAGAATTTAGGTGTGAAAATGGGAATAATTTTAAAAAAAGCCATCAAAGACTTTAGGAATCTAGGATGGAGAAGTTATCTTGTAATTGGAACAATTATTTTTTCTCTTGGAGGGGGATTAGGACTTTATTATGGTGTTAGAGCAGCACTTCCTATGATGGATATTTATTTTGATAACGTAAATCATGCAGATTACACATATCAGCTCTCTGATGAGACATGGATTACTCAAGCTCAATTAGATGGATTAGATACTCTGGATGAAGTTGATGATTTTACTGGTAGACTCATCTGGAGAGCATCTTTACAATTTCCTGACCAAAAAGAAAGGAAATATGTTTTACTTGTAGGTTTAGACTCAAACATTAAAAATCCTGAAGTTTATGATTATGATATAAGTGAGGGAGAAATTTTAGATAAGAATGATAATATTAGTGCAGTTATAGATGATGTATATGCGAATAAAAATGATATTGAAATTGGAGATAAAATTGAAATTGATGGTCTGAATGATGCAAAACTAAGAATATTAGGGACTTGTAATGCTCCCGAATTTGTTTTTATGACATCAAATCCAGAATATCTATTTCCAGTAGAAGGATCAATGGGTGTCATATTTCTTTCCAAAGATTCTCTTAAAAATTATATAATTCGATATTTTAAGACTTTAAATGCGACGACTCCAGAGGATTATACCGATTTAATTTCTTACTATATGCACGTTGATTACAATAATATCGCAGTAACCTTCAAAGGTGATGATTCTGATGGTCATGATGAGGTAGAGGAATATCTAAGAGAAGATTGCAATGTTGAGATTGAAAAGGCCGAAAAATTTGAAGATTCCTATGCATATTCTCTGATGAAAGCAGATGTAGAGGACACTGGGGAAATTTTTATGATATTATTAATATTTATGGCTTTACTTGGAGGAATTATAGTATATGTAATTTTTAACAGATATGTATTCAGTCAAAAACAACAGGTTGGAATATTATTAGGGCTTGGCTATACGAGAAGAGACGTTTATAAATATTTTCTCTTCAATGTTTTAGTAATTTCCATTATATCGATTCCCATGGGAATAATCGTAGGATTTGGATTGGGATATTTAATGCTAAATGTTATGTTTGCCGAGATGGCAAATTTGACTGTATTAGACTTTCCTTTCATTTTCTTGCCAGATGTATTATTTATCGGATTGATCATAGGGGGTTTACTTATATTTTTTAGCACTTTCTTTTCAATACGAAACATAAACAAGCAGATTATTGCCGAATTGATTTATGAGCAAACAGAAATAACCAGAAAAATTAGGAAAATTAAAGGAAAAACTAGTGCTAAAAATGTTATGAATAGATTAATTATTGGTAATTTGTTCCGGAATCCTAAAAGAATTGCCTTTACAGTAATTGCCATGACTTTATCACTCCTTATTGTTTCTGCCACAGAAAACCTGCTTGATTCAATGTATTACAATGTAGATCGAACTTTTAAAAGTGAAGATAATGATGATGTTGAAACAAGTGAAGGTTGGGATTTAAATGTTGTATTCCAAACTCCCGTTAATTTATCAAGTCAAGATAATATCATTGATGATATTAAGAACATCGAAGATATTGATGATACAAAAGTCTACTTAAAAGGTTTAATTTTAGCTAAAGCCAAAGGAGATAATGATGACCAAAATCTCATATTACAAGGAATTGATATAAAAGATAGCGATTTCCATAAGTTTCATTGGTATAATGAGGATACTCAAAATTCTGCGCCAAGGGATGATGATGAGATTGTGATTTCTTCTGTACATGCAAATAAGCTTGATAAAAAGTTTGGAGATAAATTGACGATAAAAAATGCTGCTGATGAGGAATTTAAGTTTGAAATAGTTGGAATTCACGCTGAGTTAGTAGTCACACCTTACGTTACATTAAAAGCTGGAATGAATATATTTCATAACGGTTCCGATCTTATAGATGGTATTTATATTATCCTTGAAGAAGGTGCGGATAAAGAAAATATCATAGATGAATTATATGAATTAGATAATGTTGAAGTCATATTTGATGCAGAAGAGATGAATGAAAAAGCCATCGAATTTATAAATACTTTCGCTGTCGTTCTCTACGTTATTGTTTTTTATACATTGATTGTCTCATTTTTCATAGTTTTTTATAATTCTGTTATGAATATCTATGAAAAAAATTATGAGTATGGTATTTTAAGGTCTTTAGGGTATTCTAAAAAATCAATTTTTCGAATAATTTTAACCGAAAATATATTACAGGGACTTATACCAATAGCTTTCGCGATGCTGTTTACTTATCCCTTGACCTTACAAATGGGGCAAGTATATTCAGAGAATTTCGCCATTGAGATAATTATTGGAATTCCCGCTTTCCTATTAATTACAATTCCTCCTCTAATTCTCTATATATTGGGTTCATTCATCGGTTTAAGAACAGTATACAAGCAAAATCTATATGAACAAGTGCAAACTAGATATGTAGGCTAATTGTCTCCAAATAAATATAAAAAGATACTTCTAATTTAGAACTAACCTTCAATTCTCTTTATAACTAATCTTTAATCTTTTCCAAAAATTTTAGCTTAATATTCTCGTTTAATACTTCCATTTTAAACATCTTATAACCAAGTTTTTTATAAAGATAAAGATTTCTCATGCTCTTATCTCCAGTAAATAATTCATATCGTTTTACACTATCGAACCACTTCTCTATGGCATTCATAAGTTTCGTACCGATCCCTTTATTTTGATGTTTTGGATGTACAATAAGCCTTCCAATAAAACAAGTATCTCCATCACGGTACGCTCTTACAGAGCCAATTAATTTCTCGTTGTGGGTTGCTTTAAGAAAAATTTGAGATTTAAAATCTTCTTTTAACTCGGTAATCGTTTGTTGTAAAGGGGGAATTGAGAAGTCATTATAAATTTCAGCTTCACTTTTATAAGCTAGCTTCTGTAGCTCAAGAATTTGAGATAAATCCAATAGGATAGCGTGTTCAATTAAAGTCATTAAATTCGGCCCCGTTGTTACATATATTTATAATTCTAAGAAATTTTTCAATATCTTCATTCCATATGGTTTCATCCTTATTGACTCAGGATGGAATTGTAAACCCTCAACTTGATATTGTTTATGGCGAACGCCCATTATTACTCCATCATCAGCAGTAGCCGTAATCTTAAGGTCTTGAGGTAATACTTCTTGTTTTGCTGCTAAAGAATGATATCGAATAACCATTAATGGATTAGGAATATCTTTAAAAACGGTTTCCTGATCATGAAAGATTTTTGAGACTTTTCCGTGCATAGGACCTACTTTTGCTCGCCCTACGTAGTCTTTCTTATTATCATTTCCAAAAGCCTCTACAATTGTTTGATGACCTAGGCAAATCCCTAATATAGGAGTAGTACTACAAAATTCTTTGATTATTGGAATAACCGTGCCCGTCTCATATTTAGGATGCCCTGGTCCTGGTGAAATGATGATCTTATCTACTTCTAAAACTATTATTTATTCTAATGGATTCAGGATACAATTCAGCCCTTATATATATAAAATGGATAAGTTAAGAGTTATTTTCCTAAAAGGATTTAAAGTAATATTTTTTTTTACAAATATTGAAGTTTTAATAATAGCTTACACTTATAAATTTTGAATTAGATTTAAAGGCAGAAATTTTATAACTTAAAAAGATAAAAAAATTTTTAATTTAGGTTCTACTAAAAATGAGTAATTCGAATATGAGAATGATAGGTTTCGAGATTAAGGGATTATTCGGTAATAAAAATTATAAAATTTTATTCAATAAAAATCCGAGGGTCACCATAATTTTTGGATTAAATGGAACAGGTAAAACTACAATTCTAGGCATGATTGAAAATATATTGAAATTAAATTTTTTTGGTTTAGAAGAAGTTGTATTTAATGAATTTAAGCTACTTTTAGATTCTAATGAAACTATTGGATACTTTAAAGGGGAAACTCAAGAAGAGTCCCGAATATGTTTGATTGGAGAGGGAAATACAGTCAAAGATTGTTTTTACTTAGAAGATCGTAGAAAATCTAAAACTAATGGAGATAAAAGATCCCATTTTTATGTTTTTAATCTAATTGACTACATTCAAAAGAATAATCTTGAAAAAACAATACTGAAATTCTTAGAACGAAAAGATTCAAAGAGTACATTTAAATTTAAAAATTTTTTATATTCTCTAGATCAAAACGACCCAGAATTTTTTCAAATAACAAAACGATTAGGAGTAAATGATGTTATTCAGATATTAACGGACATATATATTAATAAAAAATTACCCGTACCCAATTGGATTTTAAAATTAAGGAATGCAAATCCTCTATTATTTATTAAATCAGAACGATTAGTTAAATATAATACTATAGAAAAAAGTGTTATTAGAGCCCCTTATATAAGAGAATTTGAGGTACCACCCTTACACTACAGAGAAATTACAAAGCAAGAAAAATCTCTTGAACTAAGAGAAATTAATAATTTTTCTAATAATTTAAAAGAACTTAAAGATACTACTATAAAAAAATATAATGAATTATCGCAATCTCTATATACAACATTTCCTCAGCGTGTAATTGATATTTTTGCAAAAAATAAAGTTGAAACAATTCCATCGAGTTCTGTTTTACAAACTAACCTCATTAAAATAAAAGATTATGAATCACTATTATCTTCTGCAGGTTTACTAACTAAAGAAAAACATGAGAAGACATCTATTGATGTGGCAAGTTTAGAAAATAAAAAAGATATTTCGAAAATCATTTCACTATGGATTCAAGATTCAAATGATAAAAATAAAATTTTTGAAGAGCTACTGGATAATATATTATTATTTAGAGACATTATTAATAACCATTTAGATGAGAAAGAAATTAAATTTGACGGGGAAGAAGGATTTTATTTCCTTGTCAAAAATGAAGAAAAAATCTCAAGCTCAAAATTACCAGGGCAAAAATTATCCTCCGGAGAACAACATCTTATAGTTTTGTTATATCAATTAATCTTTTTAGTCAAAGAAGAATCTATAGTATTAATAGACGAACCAGAAATTTCTCTCCATACTACTTGGCAAAATGATTTCATTGAAGATATTATAAAGATAGGGAAGAAGAAAAATTCATTTTTTGTATTAGCCACACACTCACCTCAAATTGTGCATGGAAGAATAAGTTTAACAAGAAATTTAAATTCAAATAATAAGTTATAGAAGAAATGCAACCTATACCAAAAGATTTAGCATCGGAAATTTATATGCAATATTGTGAATATAAAGAAGGTTATACATATTTAGTCCTAGATCGTGAAATAGATCTTAATCTTTGGAGAGATAATTTAAGTCATAAAATGGTAAAATATTTTGTCTCGGGATCCAATACAAATTCAAAAAAAGTTATTGATTTCCTTTATAATAATAAGGATATAATGGAGGAAAGTGTAAAAGGTGTAGTTGCCATCATAAATGCGAATTATGATAATATATTACAAACAAATAACAAACCTAATATAATTGAAACAGAATATCACGATTTTGATATAGTCTTAATTTTCTCCAAATCTTTTGAGAAATTTAATAATAGGTTTTGCTCTGAAGCTCAGGATTTAAAAAAGAATCTTAATGTTCATTATTGCAAAGAGATACCTAATGATGAAATACCAGAATTTTTTTCTAAATTTTTAATAGAATGTAATAAACCAATTGGAATTTTGCGTTGGATAAATAATAGGAAAAATCTTAATCTTGATTTTAATGAAATTGATTATAATTCTATTTTAAATGATGATTTATTATCGGTTAATGTAAATAAATTAATAGACCATATATTATCAAAAAAAAATATAAATGTAGAGCTCAAAAAAGAAATTAAAATTTATTATGAAGAAGAATTTAAAAAAGATATAAATCCATCTCAAATTTGTACCGGTTTAGATGTGCTTTCAATATTAGCTATTTGGGTAAATAAAATCTATTTCAAGAGAGATTCAAATAATTACTTAAGCCATGAGGATCTTCAAAAAATTCTACAAATAGGATTTGAGTTAGATCATCTTAAATCAACAGAATTATATAAGAGTATAATTCATTGGGAAAAAAATAACTTACCTCATAAGATTTTAAAACATGATAGAGAGAGCATAGAATATAGGGATTATAAAGAATTGGAGAATCATGTTTTATCTGAAATATTAAAAATAATTAAAAAACATAAAGAAAATATATTACATAAATCGGATTTCCTTAAATTTTTGAATCAAATTCCTGATATCGGATTAAGAAAATCCATGCTTAAAATTTTAGGTCGTGTTAAAGAATATTATTTTACTTTAGATCAAATGACCCTGATGATAACTTCAGAAATCAAAAAAATTGCTTTCCCATTAAAAAGCACATTGTTTTTAATAGTTTTAGATTCTCTTTGGAATAAAAGTAATATTTTTTGGAGTTATATGATAAAAAAAGTACTTAAAATTAATGATAATAATGTAGTAATCTATAAATCAAGTGAATTTATAAACGAAAAGTTTAGTATATCAAATAAAAAAAGTGTTTTTTTAATATTTATTGATGATATTATTGGCTCAGGTAAGCAATTCAGAGATTACTATAAAAAGGATTTTTTCGAGTTAATAAGTAATAGAAAAATTAAATTAAAAATCAGGTTTAATCAATATATTGTAGCAGGTGTTGGTTCCTTAGATTCAATTAATACAATTTCGAAAGATTGTAAAATTCCTAAAGATAGAATAAGATATTCAATAGTGATACGTGAAACCGATAAAGCTTTTCATCTAAAACATTGGTCTAATGAATCAGAATTAGATAATTTCATAAACTACTTAAAATTAATAGATTATAAACACTGGGATGGTTGGAAAAAATATCCAGAAGAAAAAGATTTAAACGGTCAAGAATTTTTAGTTGTATTGGAATGGAATACCCCAAATGTAACTATAAGTTGCTTATGGAAAAATCTTAGAAGAAAAAATTGGGAGGCATTATTTCCTCGTTTTTAATACTATTTTAATGAGAATCCACACATTAAATCCAAATTCTATTGGGAAAATAAGAAAGCAATATAGATACTCTTTAACTAATTTGGGACGAAAAATTTTAGATTTATCAATGAGTTAAAGAAGAAATATACTATGAAATCTCTTAATTTAAAATTATTATTATAAGTTCAAGAAATTTTTTAATATATTTATTCCATAAGGTTTCATTTTTATGGATTCGGGATGGAATTGAACTCCCTCAACTTGATATTTTTTATGGCGAACTCCCATAATAGTGCCATCATCGGCAGTAGCACTGATTTTTAATTCTTGAGCCAATAAATCTGATTTAGCTGCTAGAGAATGATATCTCATGCCTATTAGAGGATTTTGTATACCCCTAAAAATTGTTTCTTGATCGTGGAAAATTTTTGAGATTTTACCATGCATAGGTCCAACTTTCGCCAGTCCCACATATTCAATGTTATTATCGGGATGTTCTAATTCTCCAAATGCTTCAACTATCGCTTGATGTCCTAAACAAACTCCTAATATTGGTAATTTAGAATAAAATTCCTTAATAATGGGTATAACCATGCCTGTATCGTACTTCGGATGTCCTGGACCAGGTGATATAATGATCTTATCAATTTTCAAATTCTTGATTTTATCAATTGATATGTTATTATCTTCAACAACAATATTTGAATCTGGTGTTAATTGGCAGAAATAATTAACCAAATTATACACAAAACTGTCGTAGTTATTGATAAACAAGATTTTCATTATTGGTTTGCCTCCGCTATTTTTATTGACTTTATTACGCTATATAGTTTATTATAGGTTTCCATGTATTCTTCGTGAGGTTGGCTATCGGCAACAATACCACCTCCAGCTTGCGCAAAATATGTGCCATTCATCCCAAATAGAGTCCTGATGGCTATCGCAAACGCCATATCACCATTAAACGAGAAATAGCCGGCACATCCTCCATAAGGTCCTCTATTTTCTGTTTCTAATTCTTGAATAATTTGCATAGCACGGAGTTTAGGTGCTCCCGAAAGAGTACCTGCGGGGAACATGCTTTTTAACACCTGATATCCATCTAATGGAGTCCTGCTTCTCACTTTACTTACAATATGCTGAACTTTCTGATATTTCTGAATCTCCATTAATTCATAAGTATCAACTGTGCCCGGAAAGGACACTTTGGCTAGGTCATTTCTCGCAAGATCCACTAATTGGAGATGTTCAGCTTGTTCTTTTGGATCTTCTAATAATTCCTTCTCCAATTTTAAATCTTCTTCTGGAGTTTTTCCCCTTCTTATAGTTCCAGCTATTGGAACTGTAGAGAGAATATCTTTATTTTTAGTAACAAGAGCTTCTGGACTACTTCCAATAATCCGAATATCATTAAAATTTATATTATACATGTAGGGGGATGGATTAAGAGCTCTAAGTACTTCATAAATTGCCATTGGATCTACTTTACTATCTGTATACAATCTACGTGAGATTACTGCCTGAATTATATCCCCTGCATAAATGTGTTCTTTAGTTTTTTCAATCATCCTTGCATGAGCAGACTTAGATGTGTTAGATCGAAACCCAGACTCGTCAATCTCTTCAATATCAATGGAAATTTCATTTTTTCCATTGACTTTATTATTTCGATTAAATAGGCTTAATTGATACCTAATCTCTTTATCTCTAGAATAATCATCAATACTATTATCAATCATAAATAAAGCATTTGATTTATGTGAATAGACAAGAACTTTTGTATATAATCCCATTAAGATATCTGGAAATTCACTGCTTGATTTATATCCCACATAAGGAGCAACTACATCATAACCAATATATCCAAGCATTCCACCATAAAATATGTTTCTTGGGAACAGTTCAGTAAAAGGAAGATTTGAATAAGGTGTAAGATGGCTTAAAGCGTCGAGGGCAACCATGTTGTAGTCCACATTATCTTTAAAAGGTAGTGGATTATACGGTCTCTCCTTAGCAGGATCTTTAGATTCAACATAACTCTTAATAGATTCCCCTCTTGCAGTAGTAATATCGAAAATTTTAAACTTATCTTCATTGATTTCCAACATTAAATCTGGATCTAGTGCGATAAAACTATATAAGGTTTCTTTAGTGCTTTCTGAAGCAGATTCTAATAAAGCATGCTTTTTCAAGTCATCTCTCTCCACTAAATACTTGTAAAATCCAAATATGTTATCTAATTCTCCAATTTTTTCTATATGAATGTCAAATTCCATTTTCTTCAACTTATTACATTTTTTATATTTAAGACGAATTCCACTAAATCTACTTCCATTTTTTCAAAATCGTTTAAATTTTTCTTAATTATATTCACAATAGCCGAACCGATTATAACTCCATCAGCTCCAGCTTCAACAATTGTTTTAGCATGTTCTGGTTGTGAAATACCAAATCCAACTAATACAGGCAGAAGGTCATTTATTTTTAGTTTTATTCGTTTAATAGTATCCTTTGTAATTTGAGCTACTGAATCTCTTGTGCCAGTAACGCCCATGACAGATATCAAATAAATAAATCCTTTAGCTTCCTTTAATATTTTATTTAATCTTTCTTCAGTGGTTGAGGGCGCAATCAGAAATATCAGATTGATATTGTATTTTTGACAGGCTTTTAATGCTAACCCCGCTTCCTCAATAGGAAGATCTCCAATGACGATACCGTCAACTCCACTCTCTTTTAAATTTTTAAATGTATTATCTAATGAGGCTTCAATTGTGTCTGCACCTTGAATAAGAATATTATAATATGTCAGAATTACTATAGGTTTTTCAGTTTTTGTTCTTATTTCCTTTATAGCATCTAACGCTAATTTTGTATTAATTCCGGTATTGAACGCTCTAACATTGGCCTCTTGGATGGTAGGACCATCAGCAATAGGATCAGAGAAGGGAATACCAATTTCAAGAATATCTACATAAGGTTCAATTGCTAAAATTAATCTTTTGAATTGCTCAATGTTAGGATCGCCAGCAACAAAAAAGGGCATGAAGGTTTTCTCATTCGAGTTTTGTTTGCCATTGAACATTTTCATAATTCGATTTGGCTGAATCATTTTATTTTAAACTCCACATGTTCTTTTATAATATCTAAATCCTTAGAGCCTGAACCGGATAAATTAATAACAACAATATCCTCATTATTAAATTCATCTTTGATCTTCTCTAAATATGCTAACGCATGAGAGCTCTCAAGAGCGGGAATGATTCCTTCTAAGAGAGATAGTTTCTTAAATGCTTCAAGAGTCTCATTATCAGTTGCTTCTCCAACTCGTAATCGATTAATTTCTTTTAAAAAGCAGTGTTCCGGTCCTACACCAGGATAATCCAATCCTGCGCTTATGGAATGAGTTTCAAGTATATTACCATACTCATTTTGAAGTAAATACATTAAAGATCCGTGTAAAACTCCTTTTCTACCAAGACCTAAAGCGATTGAATGTTTATTAGTATCCTTTCCTTGACCTGCCGCTTCAACACCTATTAGTTGAACTCCTTTATCATTAATAAAATCATAAAAGGCACCAATTGCGTTACTACCTCCACCTATACATGCAATAATTGCATTTGGGAGCTTTCCCTCTATCTCAAGTATCTGTTGCTTCAATTCTTTTCCAATCACCCTCTGGAATTCCCTAACTAATAGAGGATAGGGATGTGGTCCTACAACACTTCCCATTAAATAGTGTGTATCATGCAAATGTGAGATCCAATATCTAAGACCCTCATTTACAGCATCTTTCAAAGTTTTCGAACCAGATTTTACGGATATTACTTCAGCTCCGAGTAGTTGCATACGATATACATTGTATGCCTGACGTTTAATATCAATTTCTCCCATAAAAACCTTGGTCTCCATCCCAAAATATGCCCCAGCTATAGCGGTTGCAAATCCATGTTGTCCTGCTCCAGTTTCCGCAACCAACTTTGTCTTTCCCATTTTTTTTGCAAGAAGTGCTTGTCCCATAACATTGTTTATTTTATGTGCTCCACCATGATTTAGGTCTTCTCTTTTTAAATAAACTTTACATCCAATATCTTTACTTAATCTACCCGCATAATACAATGGAGTTGGTCTACCACTATAATTTGTTAAAATTCTTTCAAGTTCTTTTTGAAATGCCGGATCTATACTATATTTTTCAAATGCATCAGTAAGTTCATTTAATGCTGGCATTAAGATTTCTGGAGCAAATGTGCCTCCAAATTCACCAAACTTACCAAGATTATTTGGATATTTTCCTATGTAATCCATATTCTTTCACATTATTAATTTTTGTTTTAAATCATTTACTTTATCTAAGAACTGTATAACTTTGTAGGGATCTTTTACACCCTTCTCAATCTCTAAGGAACTAGAAACATCTATCCCATAAGGATCTAATATTTTAATAATATCCGTAATATTCTCGATACTAATTCCACCAGCAAGAATAATTCTTGCTTTACCTCTATTTATTAAGATTTCTTGCACTACATCGAAATCTAAAACCTTACCATGGCCCTCGCTATTATCGATTAAAAATGCAAAAAATCTATCTTGAAACTGATTAATAAGATTAAATACAGAGTTAATATTGCTGCGATTTAATTTTATTGCAACAATAATTCTTCTCTTAAAGTTTTCTGAGATTTTTTCTAATTCTTTATTATCAAAATTACCATGAATCTGATAAAGATCTGTTTTAAGATGATTAACATTTTTATTGATTTCATGAATACTTTTAGGTTTGAATACTAAAACTGTCCTACATTCCTTTGGTACATTTTTAATTAGTTTCTTGATTTTTGATTTTTCCAAATTTCTGGGAGACTCCGGTACGTTATATATAAAACCTACTGCTGTTGCCCCGTGATTGATGGATAATTGTATATTATTATAGGTTTTTAATCCACAAACCTTGACATATTCCATTAATGAATCCCTCTTAGTTGAAGAATTTTATGTTCAATATCGTTCGACTGCATAATTGATGAGCCAATTAAATATGCATCTGCTCCAGAAGCATCAAGATATTTGATGTCATCCAAAGTATTTATTCCACTTTCACTGATTACTTTTACTTCATTATTAAATATCTTCTTAATTTCTGGTATAAGTGTTTTAGAAGAGTTTAAATCTATTTCCAAAGTTTTTAAGTTTCTATTATTTACTCCTATCAAGGATGGTATTATGCCTATTTCATGTAAATGTTTCAAATCTTTGATTTCTGCAACATCATGAATTTCGATTAATGGTTCTAAATTGAATTCTAAAGCTAAGTCGTACATTTCTTCGAGATTTCCAAGTAAATTTATTAGTAAAATATTTGTTGCACCAAAATCTCTAGCTATTTTAAATTGTTCTCTACTAAATACAAAATCCTTCATCAAACAAGGAAGCGAAGTACTTTTTAAAGCTAAATATAAATTTAGAAATGAACCATTAAAGTAGACTGGCTCGGTAAGAACACTAAGACCAATAACTCCTGATTGTTCCATAATACTTGCTACCTCTCCAATATCCATATCTCTACGTATATCACCTTGAGATGGAGAAGCAGGTTTGATCTCAGAAATAATAGAAATTCCATTGTGAATTTTAATAGCTTCACTTATTTTCTTTCTTTTATGATTTAAATTATAGGGATCTATTGTAGATTTTAGATGAATTTGATCAATGAGTGATTTCTTACGGCTCCTAATAATTTCTGAAAGAATATTTGGCATCATTTTTCTAACTAATCTCGTATTATAAACTATTTAATTTGTTAAGAGTTCCTCCGGAAACTTCAATTAAACGCTCTAGCGTTTCAAATGCTTTTCCTGACTCTAAAGTGTTTTTGGCTATAGATACCCCTTCTTGAAAGTCGTTTGTAATATTTGCGCTATTAAGAGCTAATGAGGCATTCATTAATACGGTATTATATCTTGCCCCATTCGTTCGATTTTTTAAGATATCAACAGCTATTTTTAAATTCTCTGCAGAATTTCCTGCAAGGATATCATTAATAGAGCAATCTGGAAGACTAAAATCTTTATTTGTAATCGCATATGTTTCAAGATTTCCATTATTATATTCAGTAATATAATTAATTCCCACAGGTGCAACCTCATCTATGCCACATGAATTGTGAACAGCAAATACATGATTAGCATCGAGACTTTTAAGAACTTTTGCCATTACTGGAGCTAATTCCTTTTTAAACACCCCTAAAACATGACATTTTGCATTTGCTGGGTTAGTAAGTGGTCCAAGAATGTTAAAAACTGTGCGAATTTTTAATTCTCTTCTTGTTGGCATTGCATGTTTCATAGCAGGATGAAAAAGGGGAGCAAACATAAATCCTATTCCAACTTTTTCAATACAATTTTTTACTCCTTCAGGATCTAAACCAATATTTACGCCCAGACCTTCTAATAAATCCGCACTTCCACATTTACTTGTGACTGCTCTATTACCATGTTTGGCAACTGGTACTCCAGATCCTGCAACAATTATTGCTGATATTGTACTTATATTAAAAGTTTTTATTAAATCACCACCGGTTCCACATGTGTCAAGTAGATCTCCTTTAACTTGAGGTTGAATTCTGTTTGCAAAATTCCTCATTGTTCGTGCAAAACCAACAATTTCATCATAAGTCTCTCCTTTCATTGATAGAGCGGTCAAGAAAGCTCCTAATTGAGCATTTGTAACATTACCACTCATGATCTCTCTCATGATCTCTTCTGCTTCCTTTTCTGTGAAAGAAACCTTCTTAATTACCTTCTTTAAACCTTCAATAATAATAGCTTCAGACATATTACTCAAATCTCATTCAATTTCGTTTTTGATTATTTCTTTAAGTGTCATATACACATCTATCATATTTTTTGTAATGAATTTAGCTGTAACAGCTTTTTCAGGGCCAAGCATATATGATCTACTCCTATTAATTAATTCTATCATTTTATTAAAGATCAATTCATTTACCCTTTCTTTATTATCTCTATCATATAAAATTGATTTTTCATGAAGATTATGTTGATATTCCAAATTTTTATACGCTAATTTTTCTTCCATTAAATTCACATTTACTTCTATAATATTTTTATATTTTAACAATACGTTATAGATGTGTAACCTTATTATATTGGAGATCAATATAGTAATGCACATTTAGAAAATAGTTTTAATACATTCTGATAATTATAAAGAAGTATTAGAGAACGAAGTAATTAAAATATGATCTAACCTCTGAAAAGCGCGTCCTAAGCACGCCAAGACCACTGCCAACAGAAAGAAATTAATTTTATAGTTGCCATGTAGTTATTCACATTTTAATGTTATGAGAAAAATAAAGATTAATAATATTTATATTTTTTTTATTTTATTCAATGTTCAGTCTTTTAATTTAATTTTAAAGATAAAAATATATTTTTTTTATTCTAATTGAATATAACTGGACTGGACACTTAACATTTCCCCTAGTATTTTCTCTGCTTGAGTATAGCTATCTACAACTGGATCTGAAAGCAATGCTTGAAGCGCCACTTCCTTAGATTTTGTCAATATTGCTTCAACAACAAGATCTTGTACAGACGCTTGATTCCTTAAAAGACCCGCAAGACCTTTTGGATATTCTCCTAATTTTACTGCATGTAAACCTTCTTTGTTTACAATTGCTGGACATTCCACTACAAGATCATTTGGAAGATTTGAAATAACACCTTCATTTGGTAAGTTAACTGAGTCTTCTGTGTAATTAGAATCAGTTAAAATGCCTTCAATGATAGGAATTGCCTTCTCTTCATCATATATAACTAACCTATGACCCTTCCCTCTCTGGATTAATTTTGTTATATTTTTATTTACATATTCAATACTTTGCTTATACATTGTTTTGAAATTATGTATACCACCCATATCTGCAATTTCCCATGCCCAATGTATGTATTCTCCATAATGACTGTCTGTTGTATATGGTACGTATCCATATTTTTCCAATATATATATCATAATATTATGACCATCAATAGTCGTAATTGACCGAAGATACTCGGGACCATTCTTACGAATATCTGGATAAGCATCCTCACCAGTATCCTTATACCTTATATCTAAAATTACACCAAAGTGATTCAAACCTCCTGCCTTAATCTCTAAGTTTGAGACCGGTGTTTTGAGAATTCTACTAATTATGGGTACATGATGATAATATTCATGACAAAGACCTACAGTTTTAAGCGAAGGGAATTTTCTTTTGATTGCTAAACAAATTCTACTCATAGGATTGGAAAAATTAAAAAAATATGCATTAGGACAGATTTTCTTTACATCTTCACAAATTTCCAGAATTGGGGGGATAACTCTTAAACTATGAAAAAATCCTCCTGGTCCTCCATTTTCACCCATTACCTGCTTATTCCCAAATTTACGAGGGATATCATAGTCTTGATCCCATAGTTCGAATCGTGGAGCTACTTCAATAGAATTAATAATAAATGTAGCCCCTTTTAAGGCATCTGGTCTATTAGTTGTAGATTCTATAGTGAAATCTAACTTTCTTTTATCAACTGCTAACCGACAAGCTTGCTCAACTAAGTTAAGTGCTTCTGGATTAATATCATGAAGGCAAACTGTAGATCCTTTTAAAATATTGCTTTCCAAAATGGAACCCGCAGCACCCAAACCAAATTGTAGCGAACCTGCTCCTATCAATACTATCTTTTCTTTGTGAGTCATCTGTATTTAAACAACTTTTTTTAATGCTAATACAATATTGATGATTATCTTTTTAAATGTAAAACCTAATTTGAAAATTCTTATTAACTCAAGATTTTGTATAAAATCCAATAACTTAGGATTAAAATTAAATATAGAATTATCTATATTTTTTATTACAAATTAATTCAATATAAAAAACTAAAAATAATGGTTAAAAATGGTAGAAAAACAAACTGAAGGTAGTCCATATTCTTCAAAAATTTGGTTAAAATCATATGATGATCATGTAAAACCAGAGATCGAATTAGAAGTTTATACTATAGCAGATATGGTAAAAAGAACTGTTGAAAAGTATCCAGATAGTCTTTGTTATGATTTTCAAGGTTCCACTGCGACGTTTAAAGAGGCTGAGAAGTTTATTAACAGTCTTTCAAATTTTCTTGTTGAAAATGGTGTAAAAAAAGGCGATAGAGTCGCAATTAGTTTACCAAATCTTCCCCAATTTATTGTAGCGCTATTTGGAACTTTCTGTGCTGGATGTGCTGCTTCAGGGATAAACTTTCTTTTATCCCCGAATGAAATAACTTATCAATTAAAGGATTGTGGAGCAGTTGCAATTGTAACTCTTGATTCATTTTATGAAGAGAAGGTTCGAGAAGCTCTCCAAGGGGGTGATACTGATGTTAAAGTGGTACTTACTACTAATAGTGCTGATACTCTTGATATAGATGAGGCTATGAAAGAACAGTTAATTAAAATAGGAAAATTACCATTTGGAAAAGTCGATCCAATTGAAGGGATCAACTATTTTACATACAAAGAAATAATAGAAAAATATCCAAGTGATAAGCCCCCTGATGTTCAAATAGAACCTGACGATCTATTACTACTTCAATATACAGGTGGAACAACAGGTCCCTCTAAAGGAGCAATATTGACTCATAGGAATTTAGTATCAATGCTACAAATTATATTTCATTGGTATGAACCAGGTGCTAATCCAGGATCGGATATATACATATCAGGATTTCCTTTCTTCCATGTAGCCGGGTTAGAGTTTTGTTTACAATCATTTTATAACGCAGCTGCACAAATTCTAGTTCCAGATCCAAGAGATGTTTCCTACATGGCAAATAAAATGTTA
>SDBT01003504.1_pt1 | contig 27093 bp, 23 predicted proteins | sample 2277101 | NCBI WGS metagenome assembly SDBT01 (sample SAMN10404973, study PRJNA504765) | marine sediment metagenome | isolation source: marine sediment core GS10_PC15, 103 cmbsf | place: Arctic Ocean: Southern Knipovich Ridge | collected 2010 | reverse complement strand
ACCTTCTTTTTCCAAGGTTAGCGGTGACACAACTGCAGCCCCGGTGCGAGCCGTTTCCAATAAGGGACCTAACCAACCTTGCGTGACATTCGAATCGTTATCTAAAAAAATCGTATAAGGCGTTTTGATATGACTGCGAATTTGGCGCAACGCTTCCATGGGGATCACACGCCCCAGCGGAAATACTGTGGCATTCGGTTTATTCCCAACAAATTCTCTTATTTGGTTTTTCAGTTTCTTGGGATAATCTAAGTCAAGCACAATGACTTTAAACGGTAGATGCGTACAATCATATAAATTTTGTAAGCACTCGATGATCCCTGAGTACCGATCTCGCGGCGTGATCACAACTGTCGCTTCTATCATCTCAACTCTCCTTAGCTTGGCAGGCACTACAAAAAGCGTTGATAGAGTGCTTTATATTTTGCAGCTGTCTGCTTAATATCAAACCGGCTCACGATATAGTCTCTGGCCGCAAGTCCTAGCTGTCTGGCGGTCTCAGGTGAACTGATGAGCCTACTTAGTTGTTCGGCAATGGCTTGCGGATCTTTAGGAGGTACTAAGATCCCAGTGGTTTGATCTTGGATAATTTCAGGAATACCGCCCACTCGAGTTGCAATTGTAGGTTTTGCCATTGCACCCGCTTCTGCGAAAACCAAGCCGAACGCTTCCTCTAATGATGGCTGCACGAAGATATCACAGGCCTGAAACCAGTGTTCAGAATGTTCAACCTGCCCCAATAACGTTACGTGCTTACTGAGATTCAATTGCCGCATGAGTTGACGCAATCGCTGCTCATCACTCTGCGTGCCCGTACCCGCGATAGCTAATCGTGCATTGGGGTGTTGCTGCAAAACCGTAGGAAAAGCTTGCAAAGTAAAATCGTGTCCTTTAATTTCACCAAGATGACCGATACTTAATACCAAGGCTGCATCACTAGAAAGGTTTAACGTTTCTCTTAATGCACTACGCTGTTTACTATCGTCCGGGTTATAGCGTGATAAGTCGATACCATTATGAATAACAGTCAACTCCTGATCACTCAAGCCAAGTTGTTCGCTCAACAATTGTGATCGGTTATGCGAAACCGCGACCTTGTGGCTCAATCCTAAATTACGCAATCGAGTTCGCCAGGATGGCTGATAGCAGTCTAAACGGGAGCGATGATAGGTACCAATCACCGGTATATTGAGTAGCTTGCCAACCAAGCCACCGTATTCATAGCTTGTTTCACAATGGGTATGAATTAACTGAATGTGTTCTTGCTGGACGAAGCGGCGTAGCCCTCGAAGCAATTTTAAACGGGATAATTTACCAGCTGGATTCAAAATAGTGTGGGGCTCAGTAACGCGTCCCCGGGTAGCTAAATTGTCCGATTCAGACAACGCCAGCAATTGACTATGCACATTCAAGTTATCTAAAGCGTGACTCAGCGCGAGGATCTGCGCGGTGCGCCCACCTATCGCAAATTGCGTGACTAGCTGTAAAACCTTTATTGGCATAATTAAATCCCTTGCACTCTGTGCAAGCTAGACTTTAACTATGCGTCAGAGCGATGCGCCGTTTTAGCCGCGTCATTACGACGTTGCTCAAGCTGTTGTAAGTATGCATCATCGACATCACCCGTAATATAATCACCGGTGAATACCGAGTCCTCAAACCGGGTGATGCCAGGATCACCCTCTCTTGCTGCATCGACCAACACTTGGAAATCTTGATAGATTAATTCGTCCGCACCGATCAATTGACACACTTGTGCGGTGGATTTGTTATGGGCGATTAACTCACTGGCTGCAGGCATATCAATACCGTAAACATTGGGATAGGCAACCTTCGGTGCAGCTGAAGCAAAATAGACTTTGCGCGCGCCCGCATCACGTGCCATTTGAACGATCTCTTTGCTAGTGGTGCCACGCACAATTGAATCATCGACTAACAAAACGTTTTTATTGCTAAATTCCAAAGAAATGGTATTGAGTTTTTGCCGCACGGATTTACGGCGTTCAGTTTGCCCAGGCATGATAAAGGTGCGGCCGATATAACGGTTTTTGACAAAACCTTCACGAAACTTAACATTTAAAGCTCGCGCTAATTGTGAAGCTGCCGTACGGCTGGTATCGGGGATCGGCATCACGACATCAATATCTAAATTAGGATAGTCACGCTGAATTTTCTCTGCCAGACACTCACCCAAACGTAAACGCACTTTATACACTGAAATTTTATCGATGATTGAGTCTGGTCTCGCCATATAAACAAATTCAAACAAACACGGCGCATGCGCTTTAGGCGCGGTACATTGATGGCTATGCATCTTGCCATCGGGCGTAATATAAATCGCTTGGCCAGGTGCAACATCGGCAATTTTTTCGAAGCCTAAAATATCCAGCGCCACCGATTCTGAAGCCACCATAGTTTCAACGCCATCTGCCATTTTACGCTGACCGACAACTAAGGGGCGAATACCATAGGGATCACGAAAGGCTAATAAGCCTTTGCCCGTTATCATTGCCACCACGGCATACGCACCGTGACAACGTTGGTTAACAACTTTTATCGCTTGGAAAATATCATCCGGTTCTAATTCAACTTTCTTTAAATCTTGAATGGCTGCCGCAAGCACATTTAATAATACTTCTGAATCAGAATGCGTGTTTAGATGTCGTAAGTCTTGAATTAGCAACTCTTGTTCTAGTTGCGCGGCATTGGTTAAATTACCATTGTGCGCCAAGGTGATACCATAAGGAGAATTCACGTAAAACGGCTGCGCTTCTTCAACATCGCTGTCACGCCCTGCGGTCGGATAACGCACGTGCCCTATTCCCATATTGCCTTTCAAACGGAAAATATGCCGAGTACGAAACACATCGCGCACCAAGCCTTTGCCTTTATGCAAATGCAGTTTGCCATTATCGCAAGTCACGATACCCGCAGCATCTTGCCCACGATGTTGCAAGGCCGTCAATGCATCAAATAAGATTTGATTAATCGGTTGCTTGGCAACCAAACCCACAATACCACACATAGATCAGCCTAAATTGAATGTTAAAGTCTGCGGCAAAAATTCTTCGAGCCACATAGCGACTGGTTTGAATTGCGGGATCAGTACTGACGCATGCCACCAAGGTTGTTGCGGCAAGCTGCTAAGACCTGCCACGAGAATAAGTAAAGACACCACTAATGCACCTCGCGCAAAACCAAATACCATGCCGATCAGCCTATCGGTACCCGATAAACCCGTTTTGCGAACCAGTTGGGAAATCACAAAATTAATGACAGCACCAATAATAAGTGTGGCGACAAATAAGATGAAAAAAGCCACGCCGGTGCGAACGTTTTCATGCTGAATATAACGTGTTAAGTATTCTGCTACGGTGCCGTAATAATTCAAGCCAATCCAAATGGCTAGGATCCACGTGGCAAGTGAAATCGCTTCACGAACAAAACCACGGATCAGGCTGATGACGATCGAGACCGCCACCACAACAATAATAGCTAAGTCGATCCAGTTGAATGCTGTGAAGTCCATACCAAAAACCCTTTATCGATATTGATTAAGCGTGATGCCCCGTTGGCTGAGAATAATGAACCACAATCCCGTTTAGTTTTAACGTGCGTTTTAATTTACGTCTTAATTTTTCTGCCTGGCTACGGCGATGTTCCGGGCCTACAAATACTTGCGTCAAACGCACACCTCTATGACTCACGATTTTACGCAAATACACTTTATACCCGATATCGCGTAAACGCTGACGCAAAATTCTAGCATGGCGTAACTCGGCAAAACTCGCCAATTGAATTGACCAGTCACGCCTTTTAACCCTCTTCACGGCTTGCCTGTGAATGATTTTTTTAGGATGAGTTTTGTGTGCTACAGCGTGTTGTTTCGATTTGATGGGGCGCGGTTTTGCATTGACTTTGTGAACAGTTGCGAGCGCAATTTGCGGCGTTGGCTTAGCGGGTGTTGGTAATGAAACCGCCACCGGAGTACGGGGTTTCAATAATTCTTGTTGTTTTTTTAGATTGGCGTGCAAGCTTGCACGCGCTGCGGTTTGCAAAGCGATTTTATCACTTTCAACCTGCCGCTCTTTTCTAACCACCCCTTCAGTTTGAAAAATCACCCGGTGAGGTTGCGCTGGTGTCGCTTTGAGTTGCACTGGTGGCCGCGGGATAGTATTAGCAACAACACGTGTCGTTCGCAATTCATGGCCAGGTTTATTGACAATAACTGGCAAAATCAAGGTGACAAGTGCCACCAGAACGGCCGCACCAATCAAACGATGTTTCATTTTCTCATCCATTAAAAGAGTTCCCACGCCATGCCAAAAGCAGCATTATAACGCGATTTCAAGCACTTTGGCCACGGTATGAAATGAGCCGAAGACAATTAACAAATCGCCCGGCTGTTGGGCTTGTACTGCCTGCTGATACGCTTGTTCAAGTGAATCCGCTAGTCGATGCTGAGTCAATCCCACTTCTTCTGCAGCAGCTGATAATTGCGCAGCGTCAGCTGCCCGCTCAACGTCTAGCGGACCGATGAACCAATCATCCACTAACTGGGTTAACGGGGCCAAACTGCCCGGTAAATCCTTGTCTTGTAACATACTCCAGACGGCGATGATCCGCCCTGTTACACCCTGTTGCTGTAGCCATTGTGCTAAATAACGCGCAGATTGTGGGTTATGCGCTACATCAACCCAGCGCGCCTTGTTGCCAGGCAAGCGTTGTAAACGCCCCTCTACCTTCGCCTCAGCCACCACTTTTGGGATTAAATCATTATCAACTGCTAACTGTGTTTGTAATAGGGATACCACTTGCAAGGCCGTGGCAATATTTTGGATCGGCAACTGCGCGGCGGGCAAACTCAGTTCGGTAATGCTGTTACGCCACGTCCAACCGGTATCAGTTGTCTGGTAAGTATAATCGTGCCCAAGCCGAGACAATTGTGTTTGCAAACGTTCAGCCTGATCGAGTAATGACTGTGGCGGTTTTGGATCACCGCACACCGTTAAACCCTTAGAGCGAAAAATACCTGCTTTTTCGCGGCCGATGGCTTCTCGATCATCACCCAACCAAGCCTGATGATCCAAATCAATCGACGTCACGACTGCCACCGTTGGATCCACACAATTGGTCGCATCTAGACGTCCACCTAAACCCACTTCCAGTAATACCACATCCAATTTGGCGTGTTGAAAAATAATGAGTGCGGCCGCCGTCACGTATTCAAAATACGTTAGCGTTGTTGCGCCTCGCTGGGCATCGATCGCTGCAAAAGCATCACAAATACGCGCATCATCCACCGATTGCGCTTGCAATTTTATGCGTTCATTAAACGTCAATAAGTGTGGCGAGGTAAAACTGCCAACACGTAAACCTGCGCGCACATACAATTGCTCTAGAAAACCGATTGTTGAGCCTTTACCATTTGTCCCGGCTACAGTGATAACCGGGCAGTTAAATTTGTGGAGGTGTAACTCAGACACTACGCGCGAGATGCGATCTAAACCGAGTTCGATTTTGCTGGGGTGGTTTATCGAAATTCGCTGCAGCCAATCAGACAACGTCATGATCAGTGCAGCAATTTGGTGAGTAGTCGATTTAAGGTATCGCGCAGCTCACGCCGATCAACAATCATATCGATGTGGCCATGCTCGAGTAAAAATTCGCTGCGTTGAAAGCCGTCTGGCAAACTTTGTCGCACGGTTTGTTCTATCACCCTGGGGCCAGCAAAACCAATTAACGCTTTTGGCTCGGCAATAATAATGTCACCCAACATAGCAAGGCTTGCAGATACACCGCCCATGGTTGGATCAGTGAGCACGGAGATAAACGGTAACTTGGCTCGACTCAGTTTTGCCAAAGCCATACTGGTTTTCGCCATTTGCATTAAAGACGTTAAACCTTCTTGCATCCTGGCACCACCACTGGCGGAAAAACATATAAGTGGACAACTCGCATCAAGCGCAGCATTCACTCCAGCCACAAAACGCGCACCGACTGCAGCACCCATTGAGCCACCCATAAAATTGAAGTTAAAACAGGCCACGATCACTGGGCGCTTATCTAAGAGTCCTTTAATAACAATTAACGCTTCTTTTTCCCCAGTTTTCTTTTGGGCTGCGGTGAGCCGATCTCGATATTTTTTTGAATCACGAAATTTTAAGATATCCACGGACTCAATATCGTCTGCAATGCGCTGCTGCTCGTCAGGATCCAAAATCATCTCCAGCCGCGCCGCCGCGGTTAACCGCTGATGATGACCGCACTTAGGGCAAACCCACATATTGCGAGTCAATTCCGCGTGATATAAAACCACCGAACAGCCTGGGCACTTAGACCACAAGCCTTCAGGCACGCCTTTTTTCTTCAAGCCGTCTGTACGGATCCGCGATGGAAGTAAATTTTTAAACCAACTCATAATCGTTTTAGGTGAAAATAATGGGCGACCATTGTAACTAAAAAAACGTCGGCAGGCTAATGGGATTTGGCAAGGCGGGTTCGGGTGGATAATCAACATGTACCAAATAAAGTCCATACGCAGGTGCAGTTTCGCCGGCGTGACAGCGGTTTTTTGCAGCCAGAACTTGCTTGATCCAGTCGGGTTCTTGTTTACCCACACCCACAGTCATCAAGGTACCCACCACATTACGTACCATGTGATGTAAAAACGCATTGGCTTTAACACTTAGGACCACTAAATCACCGTGACGGCTGACGTTGATTTCATGGATACAACGCATTGATGTTTTGGATTGGCATTGAATAGAACGAAACGATGCAAAGTCTTGCTCGCCTAATAAATGCTGCGCGGCTTGATGCATGGCATCGGCATCTAAAGGGCGATACTGCCACGTTAGATGATGGGCAAATAAACTCGAACGTACTGGATGATTATGAATATAGTAATAGTAGGTTCGTGCCAAGGCAGAAAAGCGTGAATGGAATTGTTCGTCAACTTGCTTTGCCCACACCACGCTGACATCGTGCGGAAGGCGGCTGTTAACACCAAACACCCAAGCACGGGTGCTTCTCTGAACTTCACAATCGATATGGATCACTTGACCGGTGGCATGCACACCGGTATCGGTACGACCTGCGCCTTGCAAAGTGATAGGGCAATCCGCAACATGCGATAAGGCTTGCTCTAAGTCACCTTGTACTGTGCGACAATCCGGTTGACGTTGCCAGCCATGAAATTGACTGCCATTGTAGCTAACACCCAGTGCGATTTTCATCATTCTAAACCAATATTATATTTTACTTAATAACTGCTCGGCGAGTTGGCGCTGTTCGGTAGTCCCTTCATAGATAATTTCTTCAATTAATTTTATCGCGCCCGATTTATCACCCATTTTTAGGTAAGCGCGAGCCAATTCTAATTTAGTTGAATTGATATCAACATCGGGTGATACCGATGCTAGGCCGTCATCCATTTCGTTGGATACTGAATCAACAGAGGGTTCTGCATTATCATCTTCTGGATAAAAATCAATGGTATGTGTGTCTTCTGGTTCTGGCTGTACGTCTGGCTGCTCTGCAGTTTGAACATCAGGCTGAACATCTGGCTCAAAGCGAGGCGGCAGATCAGTTCGGTGCGATGGCGTAATGTCAGTCCGTGTGAAGACCTCTTTAGGTGCCGGCGGCGGTGGCGATACCTCATAACTCGCTAAACCTTCCGTCACAAAAAACTTACGTCGGTAAATAAACCACGCCCCGAAAGACGCTGCGAGTATCAACACACTCATTAACAATTTGCTTAGCCAACCACCCCCATTATCTTGTTGTAATAAGGCGTTTTGTCCTGCAACAGCTTGTCGCTGCGCTACTGTCTTGGGTTTACTGGGAGCAAAACCTGCAGGCATTTTCGCTTGCTGCAGCTTCAACAGCTGTTGCGCCGCGGCATCTAACTCAGTTAATTTATCAGAAATCAGGCTTTGTAAAACATGGTTTTGTTGTTGTAACTGTTGCACCTGTTGTTGCAATTGTTGTGACTGACTCACCGATGCAGAAAGCTCTGCGCGTAATACAGTGGTTTGATCCGTGGTAGGTGTTTTGCTGCTGACAGCCATTTGTTCTAGCAACGGCGCAGTATGAGTCACCAGTGGCATCACACGTGAATTAGGCTCAATGTTTTTCGGTTCAGGCGCAGGCTTTGGCGCAGTTGGGTTGATGAAATAAGGTTGTTTTAACACATGCTGAGTCGCTTGATGATGCGCCCAAGAATAATTCTGCGCGTGAATTTCCTGATCGGCCTTCAGAGCAGGAATAGATTTAATGACTTGCTCAGATGGAATTTGCAAATGTCGACCGCTTTTTAACAAATTAACATTTCCCCTCAAAAATGCTTTCGGATTCGCCCCTTCGATGGCCAACATAGTTTGATCTAAACTCACTGCCCCCGAGGGTTTAATCTGTAGGGCAATACCCAATAAAGTTTGATTAGGTTTCACTGTCCAACTGCTTGCAATAGTCGGTTTAGCGATGACTTTAGGTTGAGCGACAGCTACCGGAGTGGACGGCTGGGCTGATTGTTTAGCGTAGTGATGTGATTTGTTAACTGTAGATCCTGCCGCTGAAGTATAATGCGCTGGGTCTAACAACACGGTATAGGAACGTACCAAACCGCCGTCGGGCCACTTAACATCTAACACCAATTGTAAATACGGCTCGGTGATACGATCCGTCGAGCTCACCACCACCACCGGCTTGCCACGACTATCACGCGTGACATCAAAACTCAGTTTAGATAACTGATAGGATTTATCTAAACCCATTTGCTGATACGTTTTATAATTTGCGACTTTCACTTCAACATCTGCCAAAGGCATGCCACGTAAACCGAGCAAATCGAGTTCCGCTGAAAAAGGTTGATTTAAGGCAGAGTGAATATGAATGCCGCTCAAACCCACCGCAAAACATGACAATGGGCAACAGATACCAAGGGCCAGACCCCAATTCGCAATCTTATGCAAAATAATGCTCCCTGAACGTAATCTTTCACGGAGTATAGCCGGTTTAATATTCCAAGGCTACCGCCTCGTGGCCGACTATTTGGCGTATTTTGGCGAGCAATTCATCCGTGATCAGAATACGCCATTGTTCACCTAACACCATATCAACCTCAGCTTGCGCTTGCTGATAACGAATACCCACAGGGCAACCCTGCGGGATCAAGGGTTTAAAACTTTGTTTTAATTGTTCAATTAATTCGGCCGAAATGGGTTGATCGCCCATTTTCAATAATAAGCGTTTCACAAAGCGATTACGGCACTGTGGCAAGGTCCAGGCATCATCGGCTACCATGCGCAGGCCACTACTAAAATCATCTAAATTTAATTCGCCTTCGATTATCAGCATTTCTTCGACTTGCAGTAACTCAACATAGTCTGCATAGGTTTTGGAAAAAAACGCCACGTCTAATTTACCGCTACCATCTTCTAAAGTCACAATCGCCATACGCTTGCCAGCTTTGGTCATGACTTTTTTGATCCCGGCTACAAACCCTGCCACGCGTACTTTACCGGAGCTGGGTTGCAAACTGCTGATCGGTCCGCGAGTAAATTGTGCTAGTTCATGACGATATTGATCTAATGGATGACCGCTTAAGTAAAAACCTAAGGTTTCTTTTTCGCCTTTGAGGCGTACGGGGTTAGCAAAGGGTTGGCACAGGTCGTACTGTAATGCGTTTTGCTCGCCAGTACCGGTGGCTTGCCCAAATAAATCAATTTGCCCAGCTTGCTGATTTTTGTGATGTTGATCGGCGGCTTTTAAAGCTTTCTCTAGCGCAGCCGTTAAGGTTGCGCGGTTAGGGCCAATGGCATCCAGTGCGCCCGCGCGGATCAATGCATCGCAAACCCGCCGGTTGACTTTGCGACTTTCGTTGCGTTGGCAAAAATCAAATAGATCCGCATATTCACCGCCCTCTTCACGGCCAGCAATAATGCCTTTCAACGCCGCTTCTCCTACGCCTTTAATGGCACCTAAACCAAATAATAGGGTTTGTTGATCCTTAACGGTAAAACGATACAGTCCGGCATTAATATCCGGCGGTAATACCTTCAAGTCAAGCAAGCGACAATCCTCAACAAAATTCACCACTTTGTCGGTGTTATCCATATCAGACGATAATACCGCCGCCATAAACGCAGCAGGATAATGCGCTTTCAACCAGGCGGTTTGATAAGCCACTAAGGCATACGCGGCGGAATGCGATTTGTTGAAACCGTAACCGGCAAATTTTTCCATTAAATCGAAAATATGCGTGGCGATACGTTCTTCAATACCCCGTGCGACTGCGCCTTTGGTAAAGATGTCGCGTTGCTTGGCCATTTCTTCGCGCTTTTTCTTACCCATAGCACGGCGCAGCAAATCAGCGGCGCCTAAACTGTAGCCCGCCAGCACTTGTGCGATTTGCATCACTTGTTCTTGATATAAGATCACTCCGTAAGTCGGGCGCAAAATAGGTTCTAATTCAGGATGGAAATAAGTGACTGGGGCTTTGCCGTTTTTGCGGTCGATAAAATCGTCGACCATACCTGACTGCAACGGTCCGGGGCGGAACAAGGCTACCAAGGCGATGATGTCTTCGAAACAATCTGGTCTAGAGCGTTTAATTAAATCTTTCATGCCGCGTGATTCTAGTTGAAATACCGCGGTGGTTTTACACGCTTGCAGTAATGTATAGGCGTCAGGATCATCTGTGGGAATTTGGGTAATGTCTATGGGTGGCAGATCATCGGCTTTGCGATCGGCGTTCACAATTTTCAGCGCCCAATCAATGATCGTTAAGGTGCGCAAACCTAAAAAGTCAAACTTGACTAGCCCAACGGCTTCTACATCGTCTTTGTCAAATTGCGTAACGATGGGCGCATCGTTAGCTTCACAATAGAGCGGCGTGAAATCCGTTAAGGCGGATGGCGCAATCACCACCCCTCCGGCGTGCTTGCCTGCGTTACGCGTAATGCCTTCGAGTTTTTTTGCTAACTCAATAATGGTTTGTACATCTTCTTCTTGATCATAACGCGCTTGCAATTGCTCTTCTTGCTGCAACGCTTTAGTTAAGGTGATGCCTAATTCGAACGGTATCAATTTCGCTAATTTATCGACGAAACCATACGGAAAACCTAGCACGCGGCCCACATCGCGCACCACCGCTTTAGCCGCCATGGTGCCGTACGTAATGATCTGTGAAACGCTGTCACGACCATAACGTTGCGCCACGTATTCGATCACGCGGTCGCGCCCTTCCATGCAAAAGTCGATATCAAAATCAGGCATGGACACGCGTTCGGGATTTAAAAAGCGTTCGAACAGTAAATTATATTTTAGCGGGTCCAAATCGGTAATTTGTAATGCATACGCCACTAAGGAACCCGCGCCGGAACCACGACCCGGCCCAACGGGTATAGATTGTTGCTTAGCCCAGCGAATAAAATCCGCCACAATTAAAAAATAACCGGCAAAGCCCATACCGTTAATCACGTCTAATTCGAGTTTCAAGCGTTGATCATAGGGTTTTCGTAGTATCGCTAAATTTTCCTGCTGATCATGAAATATCGCTTTTAAACGTTGCTCCAACCCCTGCTGCGCCAACTCAGCCAGCGTTTGCTCAATGGTTTTACCGGCCTCGGTCGGATAATTAGGTAAAAAGGTTTTACCCAAGGTCAGATGCACATTACAGCGTTTGGCAATCTCCTCGCTATTGGTTAACGCCTCGGGTATTTGTGCAAATAACGCCGCCATCTCTGCTGGCGTTTTGAGATATTGCTTATTGCTATAGCGACGCGGGCGTTTGGGATCGTTGAGTACGTATCCATCGTGGATGCAGACTCGCGCTTCATGAGCTTCATAATCCGCTTGCTCTAAAAAGCGAACATCGTTGGTGGCCACCACCGGGCAATTGAGCTGCTGCGCTAAAGTAACCGCCGCTGGCAGATACTTGGCTTCACCAGCACGCTCGGTTTGTTGTAATTCGATATAAAAGCGGTTTGGGAAATGGGACATCCAGGTTTTCGTCAGCTTTTCAGCTTGTTCGATATTATCCTGCAACAGCGCTTGGCCAATGTCACCTTGCACCGCGGCCGATAGAGCAATCAAACCATCGCTATTGTGTTCAATCCACTCGCGTTGCATCATCGGCACACCTTTATGCTGCCCTTGGCGATAAGCGCGAGATATCAAGCAAGTGAGATTATGGTAACCCTGCTGGTTTTGGCACAAAAGCACCAAGTGATGCGGTTGATCGGGTTGTTCGGGATTGTAGATTAGCACTTCCGATCCGAAGATTGGCTTGATCTTAGCCGCCACCGCAGCCTTGTAGAACTTGACAACAGCAAAGAAAGTGTTAAAATCAGTCACTGCTACTGAGGTCATCCCCTGCTGTTTGACTGTATTAATCAATTCTGGAATTCGGACCAAACCATCCTTGATGGAATATTCTGAATGTAAATGTAAATGAGCGAAGCCTTGCATGGACGCATTGTAACGAAATTAGCGCGCGGGATCACCTTGGGCTCAATTAACTGACGATGGAGATTTTATGCCTAGAGAATTACAACGACGTGACAATGCCAGCCACAGCACGGGACGGCTTATACTGGGGTGGACTGGATGGTTAGCCTTACAAGGGCTTAAATTTGCTCTGGTTGAGCTTTGTATCGCTTCTACCTCTATTGCCGCAGGTAAAGGTGGCGCCATTGCAGAAGGTTTACCACCTAACTCTGAACTTAACACAGAAACCTTTAAAGCTATTTTTGCAGACCCAAAATTTCAGTTTGCTTTTCTGTTTAATCTGGTAAATAGCCAAGCCAACAATGTATTAATCCAGTGGAAATCTAATGATGAAAGCTTGAAAGCTTTGGGAATGCTTGTTGCCGCGTCCGTGCCTTTCATTCCATATAAAAATCGCGAGGGAAAGTGGCGAGCAAGAGCTATTTATCCTAATCGTCGCGCACATGGGATTGCTTTCTTATTAGGGCTGGGCCTGACTTTTTTTCCACTATTGGCTATTATTGCCCTAAATTATGAAGAGTTTGATATTTTGAAAGAAAAAAATATTGAACTCTTTTGGGGATCCGTTATCGCCGCCACCATCGGTACCTACTTTACTCGCTTTTATGGTGTATACACTGCTATCCTGAGTACTCTGTCACAAACCTGCGTCTATCCAGATCGCAAATTACTATTACAGATTTGCCGAGACTTAGACAAAGTGAACCGCAAAAGTGAAGCTAGGTTTCACGCGAAATCTCCTACAAAAGTTGTTGAAGCTTTATATGGTGACGACGCTGGAAGTGTTGGTCGATATCGTACGAATGCTATATTAAACCCTGCTGTAATACTCGGCTATGTGTTAACAACTGCCTGTACGGTTGCCTTGCCCGCGTATATAGCGCTGTCTGATAAAGGCTTGAAAGTTCTTTTTGGTCAAAACCCGGGGCCGACCACACCTAAACCAATGTGGGATGTCATAACACCAACCAGTGTGACAGTTGTGCTTGGGTGGGTAGCCGCCTTAGTCACTATTGCGCTGTATGCTGTTGGGGTCGGATTTATTTTACCACGAGCCTTATGGCAATTAGGCAGCCAAATTTTTCGACAAATTAAGCGCGGAATTGGTAATGGTGAACCACTGCGAGTGATTGGCGGCTTGTTAATACCTGTTCTAGTCGGGGTATTAATGTGGTCGGCTTATATGTCAGGACATAGCATGGAAGGATTAACTCGAGAATTTTTCTCGGCAACTGCGCTAGCAGAATTAGCGCGTATCGCTGCTGCAGGTATTAATGGAACCTTTACCTTAAAAGGGTTAGCTTGGGCGACTGGCTCCCAACCGAAAACACCTGAAATACCGCCACTACCATCTGAACAGGATAGCGTGGCGTTGTTAGAAGCTAATGATAATAGCTTCAGTTGGAATTCAAACAACACAGCTGCCTATTTTAATACCGTCTTAGAAAATAAAGCAGATTGGCCAAACCGAGCTGAGCTTGATACCTTGCGTGACGCTACCTATCCCGGCGATGCGGGATGCTGCAGGGTAACATGCTGCAGTGGTGCTAAATAAGCTCTTTCACCGGTGAGAACGATTTGCGATGGTGGCAGCTGATACCAATTTGCTTGAGTACTCGCCGGTGCGCTTTGGTCGGATAACCTTTGTGTTGGGCAAAGCCGTAACCTGGGAACGCTTTCTCTAACTCCACCATTTGCCGATCACGACTGACTTTCGCCAAAATCGATGCCGCACTGATCGCCGCCACCGAATCATCCCCCCTGATTATCGCTTCGCAAGGGTACGGAAGATCGGGGCATTTATTACCATCCACCAACACGCGCTGTGGCGCAGTCGACAATTGCAACACGGCCCTTCGCATCGCCAGCAGGCTGGCTTGCAAAATATTGATGTCGTCGATCTCTTCCACGCTGGCTTGTGCAATCGCCCAAGCCAGGGCGTCTGATTGGATTTGTTGAAACAAGATTTCGCGTTTTTTCGCCGACAGGCGCTTGGAATCGGCCAAACCTTCAATCGGCTTAGCCGGATCTAAAATCACGGCTGCAGCCACCACAGGCCCTGCCAGAGGGCCGCGTCCTGCTTCGTCTACGCCTGCGATGAGATCCATTGTTTATTGTTCTTCATTATTATTTTTGAGGCATCATAACAGCGGCTTCGATTGCTTTCTACTGCAAATAATGCGATCATGGCGCGAATTTTCTGAAGTGGCTCAAAGTCTTATGAAACCGTTAAAATGTGCCGTGATCGGCGTGGGATATCTTGGGAGATTTCATGCACAAAAATATGCTCAGTTGCCTGCAGCTGAGTTGGTGGCCGTGTGTGACTTGAATGCAGATCAAGCTGCAAAAGTTGCGGCTGAGTTAGAGGTGCAGGCGCTGAGTGATTATCGGGAATTGGTCGGACGGGTGGATGCGGTGAGTATTTCCTCGACGACCCTAAGTCATTACGAGATTGGAAAGTTTTGTCTTGAAAACGGTATTCACGTGTTGATTGAAAAACCCATCACCACGACGGTGGCCGAAGGCGAACACTTAACGCAATTGGCGCGCGAGAATAATTTGGTGTTGCAGGTCGGTCATTTGGAACGCTTTAATGCTGCCCTGCTGGCCGTGCAACCGCATTTAGAAACGCCTTATTTTATCGAGTCGCATCGTATTGCGCCGTTTAACCCACGCGGCACTGACGTCAATGTGATTTTAGATTTAATGATCCACGACATCGATATCATTCAAAACTTAGTGCAATCTCCAATTACGTACATTGATGCAGTCGGCGCACCGGTGTTATCCGAATGGACTGACATTGCCAATGTGCGTTTGCATTTTGCCAGCGGTTGCCGTGCGAATGTTACCGCCAGTCGGATCAGCTTTAAGACCGAACGCAAACTGCGCCTGTTCCAAGCGAATGCTTATATATCCATTGATTTTCATAAACAAGAGTTTGCGGTGTATCGCAAAGGCGAAGGTGAAATGTTGCCGGGGATCCCTAAAATCGAAGGTGAAACCTCTCAATTTGAAAAAGGCGATGCCTTGAAACTCGAAATCAAAGCGTTTCTCGATGCTATTGAAAATCACACACCGCCTGCCGTATCAGGCGAAGCCGGTGTTGCCGCATTAAAAGTGGCAACCGATATTACTCAGCAAATTCGCCAACATTTATCACAACAAAGCGTGGTTCCGATCCCACCAGGCATGATCCCGGAAACCACCGCTTAAGTTAACGAGGCTATTATGACGACATTATCAATCCCAATGGTGGATTTAAAACAACAATACCAACAATTAAAATCTGAAATTGATCCGCTGCTGGAAAAAGTTTTCTCCTCCACGCAATTTATTTTAGGTCCTGAAGTTAAACGCTTCGAGCAAAGCGTAGCTGAATATTTGCAAGTCAAACATGCTATTTCAGTTGCCTCCGGCACCGATGCTTTGCATTTAGCACTAGATGGCTGCGGCATTCAACCAGGCGATGAAGTCATTACTACGTCATTTAGCTTTATCGCAACTGCAGAGGCCATTTGTTACTTGCAGGCTAAGCCGGTCTTTGTGGATATTGATCCAGTCACCATGAACATGGACTTAAATAAACTTGAAGCGGCCATCACCGATAAAACCAAAGCCATTTTGCCCGTACATTTATTTGGTCAAGCCATGGCGATGCCTACGTTATTGAAATTGGCCAAACGGCACAATTTAAAAGTTATTGAAGATTGTGCGCAATCCTTTGGAGCCGCTTTCGAGGGGCGTTTCGCCGGTGCGTTTGGAGAAACCGGTTGCTTTAGCTTTTTTCCCAGTAAAAACTTAGGGGCTTATGGCGACGGCGGTTTAGTCAGCACGAATGACGATGCCATTGCGGCGCGCCTATTCCAGTTACGCAATCACGGTAGTGAAAAACGTTATTACCATGACGTGATTGGTTTCAACAGTCGCTTAGATGAAATACAAGCTGCGATTTTAAATATTAAAATGCAATACATTCAGCAATACAATGAACAACGACGTCGTGTGGCTGCAAGTTATCATGAAAAGCTGGCTGAGCTACCCTTGCAATGCCCGCATGAAGCGGTGGCCAATACGCACGTTTATCATCAATACACAATTCTGACCTCGGCGCGCGATCAAATCCAAGAGGCTTTGCAACACGCTAGAATTGCTTCTGCAATTTATTATCCTGTGCCAATTCATCAACAAAAAGTTTTCACCCAACACGCCCCTGCTATTTCCCTACCGGTTACTGAAAAAGTAGCGGCTGAGTGCTTATCGCTACCGATTTTTCCAGAGATGACAGAGGCACAGATCGAAGCGGTGTGTGATGTGGTGCGACATCAACTAAGTTAATTTCATGACTGAAAACTCCCATATCATGATGATCGCCGGTGAATCATCTGGCGATCATCACGGTGCCACCCTGGCCCAGCAATTACTTGCTCATGATCCAACACTTCAGCTCACAGGCGTTGGCGGTGTACACATGCAGGCTGCGGGCGTTGAAATCATCACTGATTTGACAAAAAACTCTGTGATGGGTTTTTTAGAAGTTATCAAACATGCAAGAATATTTATTAGCGCATTTCGTTTGGTTAAAAAAGCCTTGAAAAATAATAAGCCGGATTTATTGATTTTAATCGACCTACCCGGTTTTAATTTGCGTTTGGTAAAAATCGCGAAGCGTTTAGGGATCAAAACCTTATATTATATCAGCCCACAATTGTGGGCGTGGAAATCTGGCCGGATTAAAATCGTGCGTCGATGCGTCGATCACATGGCTGTGATTTTACCGTTTGAAGAAGCGTATTATCAACAACGCAACGTCGCCGCAACGTACGTCGGTCACCCATTGGCAACCCAAGTGACCACACAATTAACCAAAACCGAAGCCTTAGCTAAATTTAACTTAGCATCGGACCGCCTGACCATAGGCTTGCTGCCAGGCAGCCGTCATAACGAAATAAAGTTATTATGGAAGATCCTTTTAGATACCGCTCGAAAATGCCATCAACAATGGCCGCAAACGCAATTTGTGGTGCCGCTGGCTTCAACCATGACCACCGATAAACTCAGAGCCTTTGGGCAATGGGATGATTTACCGATAACGTTTACCACTACAGACAAATACGAAGCCTTTCAATGTATCGACATTGCATTGTCCTGCTCGGGCACTGTCACCTTAGAGTTGGCCTTGTTAGGCATTCCAATGGTGATTTTTTATCGATGTAATCCCCTTAGTTTTATGATTGCCAAACGTATCGTGCATATTCGTCATTTTGGGCTTTGCAATATTCTCGAAGACAGTGAACGCACTGTTGTGCCAGAGCTGATCCAGGAGCAAGTAACTGCCGAGCGATTATTCAGTGAAGTTAAACGTTATGTTGATGATCAACGTTATTATCAAAAAACGCGTGCTGATCTGTTGGCGATCCGCAATAAATTATTGGCGGTAAAACCTGATAAAACATTGCTAGCCATTACGCAGAAGTTGCTATTGCCTACCGTGTAATACCCCGTTTTGAAGCTTGAAGAGATTCAATAAATAAACCCACCTCGGGACATTCGGGTAACATTTCGTGTAATTCAACCAGGGCTTGTTGCACCGTCAAACCACGACGAAAAATAATGCGATACGCTTTGCGAATATGTTCTATCGTTTCAGCGTTAAAACCACGGCGCTGTAAACCCACAGAATTAACACCGCAAGGCACCGCCGTGTAACCGGAAACGAATAAGTAAGGTAACACATCTTTACGAATATTACTGACCGCACCCACGAATGTATAAGCGCCAACGTTACAAAATTGGTGGATAGCGACAAATGCACTCAGCACCACACAATCACCGATATTCACATGACCCGCAATCGAAGCGTTGTTAGCAAAAATAGTATTATTGCCCACGTGACAATCATGCGCTACATGGCAGTAATTCATAAAGAAATTACCATCACCAACATGGGTTACTCCACCGCCGCCAACCGTACCACGATTCATCGTGCAAAATTCTCGGATGGTATTGTTATCACCGATTTGTAATACGGTATCTTCACCTGCATAGGCAATGTGTTGCGGAGCTTCACCAAGCGAAGCAAATTGCATAATTTTATTATTTTTACCAATACGCGTCGGGCCTTTTATCACGACATGTGAGGCAATTTCAGTGCCGGAATCAATTTCAACGTATTCACCAATACAGCTCCACGGGCCGATGCTAACATCGTCAGCAATCTTGGCGTTAGAGTGAACTTGGGTGCGTTCGTCTATCATTGTTACATTTGTCTCACAGCACTGATTAAATCGACGCTGCAAGCCAGTTGGCCATTAACGCTGGCTTCACCATGCATTTTAAAAATTGTTTTCTTATAAGCCGTTAACCGGACTTCTAAGCGCAATTGATCACCCGGTGTCACCACACTCTTAAAACGAGCATTATCAACACCAGCAAGAAAATGTGTGCTGCCCTCAGGCATATCCGCCAGACAGTCATAGGCTGCAAACACACCGCCCGCTTGTGCTAAAGCTTCTATTATCAATACACCCGGCATTACTGGCTGTTGGGGAAAGTGACCTGCAAAGAAATACTCGTTGGCAGTGACATTTTTTAATGCCACGATCCCTTCACCTGACTGAATTTCCAGTACCCGGTCAAGCATCAAAAATGGATATCGGTGTGGCAAATATTGCTTGATCTCAGTAATAGTTAATTCAGTCATTATCACTTCCTAAGGTTTGTTTATTGGATTGAAGGACAATTTTTTCTAATTTTAATAAACGCTTAATCAATTTGTCTAAATTCATAAAGCGTGCACCATTGCGAAGCCATGACGTATGAGGGTGAGCGGGTATGCCCGCGTAAACGCCAGCTTTTTTAATTGAACTCAAGACACCTGTCATCGCAATTAAACTGACGTTATCGACAATCGTTAAGTGGCCTGAAATACCTACGCCGCCTCCAATTAAGCAGTTCTCACCAATCTGTGTGCTACCTGCAATTGCAGAGCATGCAGCAATTGCTGTGTGATCACCGATCCGAACATTATGTGCAATTTGAATTAAATTATCTAACTTAACCCCATCACCCAGTACCGTATCATTCAACGCACCGCGATCAATGGTGGTATTAGCGCCGATGCTAACATCATCACCCATGAGCACCCCGCCTAGTTGAGGGATCTGCTGCCAACGACCTTTGTCTTTGGTTAAACCAAAACCGTTTGCACCTAGCACAACGCCACTATAAATCACTGCGCGCTCACCGATGCGCACTGTTGCGTAACAGCTTACATTCGGATGTAATTCAGAATCAGCGCCAATTTCGCAATTTTCACCAATCACACACCCCGCACCTAGGTAAACTCGGGCACCAATAATGCTGCCCTCACCCACAACGCAATTGGGGCCAATAAAGGCACTCGGATCAACTGTTGCATTTGGATCAACGAATGCTGAAGGATGAATGCCTGGCTTATGCGGAGCTTTGCAATGATATAACTCGGCGAGGCGGGCATACGCTGTGTAAGGATCTTTAGTGATTAAGGTGTTTACCTGACAGTGTTTGGCAAAGTCAGATGTAACAATCACCGCACTGGCTTGCGTTTCAGGTAAGTACTTTGCAAATTTTGGATTATATAAAAAGCTAATTTGCCCCGGCACTGCTTCATCTAATGCAGCAATACCCGTAATTTCACAACGGGGATCCCCATCGATTTGCGCATCGATGTGTTCTGCAATATCAGCTAATGTTTTTGTTAACATGATTCATATGGCTATCATTAATAAAACCCCGTGACAGTTTGACTGGCACGGGGTAAAAATGGGGTGACTAACCTAATTTATCGGCAACTTTTTTGGTGATATCGATATCATCAGCCGCATACGGTACTGCTGATTTTTGTAAAACCAAGGTGTAATGATCAGCTTGCGCAACTTTTTTTACAACACCTTTAAGTTTGTTAAGAAACTCTTCCATAGAACTTTTTTGCGCTTGTTTTAATTCTTTTTGATACGCTTGTTCTTTTTGGGCAAAGGTCTGGCGCTCACCGATGATTTTTTGCTGCAATTTATCTTTCGCTGTTTTGCTCATGACTGCACTGTCACGGCTAAATTTTTCTAAGTCGGTTTTCAATTGTTTTTGTTGACCTAGCAAAGCATCTTGCCGTGGTTTAAATTGCTTGCGCAATTTAGCATTTAATTGTTTAACCTGAGATGAAGTCTGCAAGATTTGTCGTAAATCAATGACGCCTACTTTCAAGTCAGCTGCAAAAGCGGATGAAGCAAGTAACGCACCCGCAACTAAGGTACCCAGTAACACACGTTTAATCATGGAAAATCTCCTGAAGTTTGCCTTTAAAGGGCGTTATTATAATCTGAAAACAGGTGGTTTACCACTAAAACCCCGATGACATCGTGAATTGGATATTTTGGGTTTTATCGCCAGTCCGGGTATTCAATGGATGACCATAACTGACCATAATCGGGCCAAATGGAGAGTGCCACACCACACCCACACCCACCGAAAGACGTATGGGACCCGCACCACCGCCTGATAGGCCTGAAGGCACATTATAATCCCATGTATTACCTGCATCGAAAAATACGGTCGTGCGGAAATTGTCGGCGCTTAAAGGTTTGGGCATGATCAGGGCGATACTCGTTGCCAGCAAAACATTACCCCCTAAGGTATTACCGGCACTATCTTTCGGTCCCAAGGTATAACTTTGCCAACCTCGCACCTGGCCGCCGTTGCCAATACCACCGGCATAAAAATTTTCGTAGAACGGTAAGGCTGATGTCGTACTAAATCCACCACCATAACCGGCGGTGCCCTGCGCTGACAAAATAAAACCAGCAAATAACGGGTGGTACCAATGCGCGATAAAATTTAATTTGTAAAAGAACAGTGAATTGCCATCTCCCGGTAACGCTAACGTTGCATCGAATTGCTCATGCAAACCTTTATTGGGAAATGGGAAACGATCATACGAATTAGACTGCCAACCACCGGTTAATAAGACTTGATTAAAGTCATCACCGTGCAAAGCAATAAAGTTAGCAAACTGTACGGTTAATGCTTTCAAGTTACGGTTAACTTTCAATTTTAATGATTCGTAACTCAGGCCAAACTGTAAACTCATTGTGTCAGACAATAAAATATTGTAATTCACACCGCCGCCGAGCTGATTGGTCGTGTAATCGGCTAAGTTTAATTTGTTAGGCGTAGTTTTACGGTAATAAATGTTAAACCCACGACCGATGCCAGCACCTATGTAAAAGGGATTATAAAATGTCAGCGAGTAATTCTGGCCCCATTCACTGGTATTAAAGTGAAAACCTAAGGTGCTGCCTGTGCCTAGGAAATCAGGCTGTTTAAGCCCTAGATTAATCGTAAATTTATGTTCTTCAATACTATACCCAGCAGAGGCGCTGATCACGGCTGCAGATTTTTCTGTCATTGAAAATAATAAATCAACTTGATCATTAGTACCTGGCACTTTAATCGTCTTAACGGTTACACCTTTCAAAAAGGATAATACACGCAGCTGGCGCTCAGACTCTTTAACGCGCCCAACACGCAACAATGCACCTTCATGTTGCTTGATCACGCGTCGCAATACGTAGCCACCTGTTTTAACATTTCCGCTAAAGATAATGCGTCGCACATAGTATTTGCGCCCAGGTATGATAATAAAACTCATGAAAATTGTTTTATGGATTTCATCGATGTGGGGTTTAGCTTGAATGTTAGGAAACGCATAACCTTTATCACCCAACGCATCACCGATCGCTTTGACGGCATCCATGACTTGTTTGCGCGAAAAGACACTGCCCGGTTTAATAGTCACTAAGGCTTTGAGTTTTGCTTCCGGCACCTCTGTTTTGCCTTGAATATCGTAACCTTTAAAGTGGTAGCGTGGACCTTCACTAATTTTAACGGTGATATACACATGTTTTCGATCTGGCGTTAGCGAAACTTGCGTTGAGACAATAGTAAATTTGAGAAAGCCTCGGTCCATATAATAGGATTTTAATGCTTGCAAAGAAGCCATTAACTTTTGTTTGGAATATTGATCCTTCGGTAAAAAGAAATTTAAAAGTCCAGCTGGACTCAGTGTAAACTGATGCAATAAGGTTGATTCTGAAAATGTTTTTGCACCAATGATGTTGATAAGCTTGATGGTGGCATTCTTGCCTTCGGCAATTGATATCAACACATTAACGCGCTGGCGCGGTAACTGTTTAACGACGGCCGTGACTCGCGCGGTATATTTACCTAAATTATTATATTGCTGCTTTAATTCCTTTTGTATTTGTTCTAGCACAGAGCGGTTAAACACCGCGCCTTTTTCCAAACCGATTTTTTTCAATAACTCATTGAACTTTTTCTTGGGGATCATACGATTGCCAGTTACTTTTATAGCCGCAATCGTCGGCCGCTCACTGACAATAATGATTAAGGTCGAGCCTTGTTGATCCAAGTTAACCACTTGGAAAAACCCAGTTTTATACAAAGCATGTAACACTGCAGAAGAGTTGCTGTCAGAGATGCGATCTCCAACTTTAACGGGCAAATAATTTAGGACGGTACTATAACGTATGCGCTGCAGGCCACGCACATGGATGGCTTTGATAATAAAACCGTTAGCGGCAAACACCTGAGTTGAAAGCAAAAGCAAACCAACAACAATGAAGGCAGTAAATCGTTTAAAATGAAACATAAATTCTTCTTTTTAATTCTTCTTCTATACACACTGTGCCTGAAGAGGTGAGAAGGTTGTCATTCCAGCGAAAGCTGGAATCCAGGCGGATCTGAGCAACTTCACTGGACCCCAGCTTTCGCTGGGGTGACGTACTGTTTAATCTTCTCGGCTAAAACCTCTGCCAATGCGTCATTAAATCAAGCGTAAAATATCATTATAAAACGCCACACCCATCAGTAAGATTAATAGAATCACCCCTATTTTCATCCCCATCACTTGCGCAGCATCCGACAAGGGCTTGCGGCGCACAATCTCAATTACGTAATAGAACAAGTGGCCACCATCTAGCACGGGGATCGGCAATAAATTCAATACCCCTAAACCGATGCTAACCAGGGCTAAAAACCCTAAATACGTATTCAAACCACGCTGTGCCGACTGCCCTGCGCCTTGAGCAATCCCTATTGGACCGCTCACATTACGCCAGGCAAGCTGACCGGTGAGTAATTTCCCTATTACTTTGAATGTTAAACCTGTAAACGTTGCAAAACGCTTGACGGCTGGCACCCAGGCTGCCAGTGGACCAAACTGTTGCTTATACAATAAATCAGCCGGCCACTTCATACGTTGTGACTGAATGCCTAGCATTGGCACCTTAGTGCCGTCCGGCTCTTCAACCCATCGCGCCTGTACGGTAACAGAAACACTATGGCCATTCCGATTAACCACCAGCTTATGTTTCTGCTCAGGCTTGGATTTTATAGCACTCACCAACTGTTGCCAATCCCTGATTGGCAGTGCGTTAATTTTGATGACTTTATCACCCGCTTGCAATCCGCCTTTTTGTGCGGGTGAATCTGGGACAACTTTGGCAATAACTGGCGGTAGTTTAGGCGTGAAAGGTCGAATGCCCGCTTCAGCTAATAAGTTCTGACTAAGTTTGAGCGGACTTGCCGGTAATTTAAGCTCCAACCGCCGACGGGTTTGCGAACCGCGTTGTTGCACGGTTAGCTCAATTTGTTTGGCTGCCCCCAAATGTTTTAGCAAACTCAAATGCACGTCACGCCAATTCTCTGTTGCGCGTTGGTCAATAGTTTTAATGATGTCACCAGGCTTAACACCCGCTGCGGCAGCTGGCGAATTAGGTGTCACCGCACCCACCAACGGTACTACCGCTTTTGTGCCGATCATAAAGATCAACCAAAACAGGATGATCGCAAATAAAAAGTTAAACACGGGACCTGCCACCACCACAGCAAAACGTTTCCACACAGATTGTCGGTTAAACGCAAATGCTAATTGGTCGTTTGGAACGGGCGCTTCCTTTTCATCCAGCATCTTCACATACCCACCGAGTGGGAAAGCGCAAACGGTATATTCAGTACCTTTACGGTCGCGTCGACTCCACAATACTTTGCCAAAGCCAAATGAAAATCGCAGTACTTTTACGCCGCACAGTCGCGCAGTCATAAAGTGACCGTATTCGTGAATACCCACCAAAATGAGAAGTGCTAACAGAAATGCTAACAGGCTAATGAGTAATGTCATCATGAATTAACTAAGTTGTCCTAACAGAAAAAGCCCTAACGTAAATGCCGGTAAACCCGCCGTTAAACTATCAATGCGATCTAACACGCCCCCATGACCGGGTAATAGCGAACCGGTGTCTTTAACGCCAAGATTACGTTTTAATAAGCTTACGTAAAGATCGCCCAAAACCGAAAAGGCGATGACGACCACTGAAAGCAACAGCCAAACAGCTGTTTGTTTCCATGGGATATGTAAAATCGGCATGGCAATAAGGGCGACAACTAATCCAGAAATAAATGCCCCGGTGATCCCTTCTAGCGTTTTTCCGGGGCTGACATGTATTGCCATTTTACGCTTACCCCATTTGCGGCCTGTAAAATAAGCGCTGCTATCGGAGGTCCAAATTAAAACTAAACAATACAGTAAATAGTTCGGATGCGCTTTGTAAGGTAATAACACCAGCGCTAGCCAAAAGGGCAATAACACTAAATAGCTAAAGCCGATCAACATCCAACGGTGTGACCAACTTTCGGTGGCGCTCGGGTAGCGGATCACCCAGTACAAGGGAAATGCCCACCAGCAAACTGCGATACTCATGATGTAAAGCGGCGAAACAACTGTCGACAACATTAGCAGTACACTGTGAGACGATAAAAAAGCTAAGCGTTGTAAGTTTGTGTTGAGGTCGACAAATTGGCACCATTCCCACGCTGCTAATAACACTACGCCAGCCATCGCAATGGCATACACGCCACGCGGGGCAAGATATAACACTGCAATCATGAGAGGGATTAAAACTGCCGCTGTTAACACCCGTTGTTTAAGCACGTCGTTGTTGCCTTATTTGATCGTCAGTTTGGCCAAAGCGACGCTTGCGTTGAGCAAAATAATCTAGTGCTCGAGTTAATTCGATTTCGTTAAAATCAGGCCAAAGCGTTTCAGTAAAATACAATTCTGCATAAGCAATTTGCCATAAGAAAAAATTACTGAGACGGCGCTCGCCGCTAGTGCGGATCACTAAATCGAGTTGCGGGCAATCTGCCAAGCACAATTTCTGTTGTAAGCGTTGTTCGGTGATGTCTTGCACGGACAAAGATCCCTTGGCGACTTGTGAAGCTAAGGCAGCTGCTGCTTGCGTAATATCCCATTGGCCCCCGTAGTTAATTGCAAATACGATTGTCATACCCGAGTTGTTAGCCGTTAATTCAGTTGCTTGAGTCATAAGCGATTGCAGCTTAGGCGCTAGCTCGGATAAATCACCGATAAATCGTAGCCGGATATTTTCTTTATGTAAGGCTTGCACTTCATCACGCAATCCCTTGCCCAGCAATGCCATCAAGGCGTTCACTTCTAATCGTGGCCTACGCCAATTTTCACGACTGAAGGCAAATAATGACAACACTTCGATGCCGCGTTGGTGACAGCAACGAATAATGTCGCGTAACGCTTCGTAACCCGCTTGATGACCCGCAACCCGGAGTATACCTTGGGACTTAGCCCAGCGGCCATTACCATCCATGATGATGGCAAGATGTTTAGGGAGGGTGTCGCTTGCAGCGGTTGGAGTATTCATAGAACGTGTGGCTACACTTCCATGAGATCTGCTTCTTTAGCAGTTAATTGTTTATCGATCAGAGCGATGTTTTTATCTGTTAATTTTTGGATGCCGTCTACACCGCGACGTTCTTCATCTTCGGTGATGTCTTTAGCTTTTAACAGATCTTTTAATTGACTGTTCGCATCTCGGCGAATGTTACGCACAGAAACCTTGGATTGTTCACCTTCCTGACGGACCACACGAATTAAATCTTTACGACGTTCTTCCGTGAGTGCAGGCATAGGCACGCGGATCACTTCACCCGCGGTTGCTGGGTTTAAACCTAAACCAGAATTCATAATCGCTTTTTCAACCGCACTGACCATGCTTTTATCCCACAGTGTTAGGGTTAAAGTACGCGAGTCACTCACGGTAACACTGGCCACTTGGTTAAGCGGTGTTTCAGTGCCATAGTAATCAATGGTGATGTGTTCCAGCAAACTTGGGTTTGCACGCCCAGTCCGTAGCTTGGCTAAATTCGCTTGCAGCGATTCAGTTGACTTTTGCATCCGTTTATCAGCATCTTGCTGGATAGAATTAATCATTTCTATGCTCCTACGAGTGTACCTTCTTTTTCACTTAAAACAACTTCACGCAATAAACCCGGCTTGGTCATATTGAATATCCGCAGCGGCATACCATAATCACGGCATAAACAAATTGCGGTTGAATCCATGACTTGTAAACCGCGATGCAACATCTCATCATAGGTTAAACGTGGATGAAATTCAGCATCAGGATGGGTGATCGGATCAGCTGAATACAC
>SDBT01003503.1_pt1 | contig 27093 bp, 20 predicted proteins | sample 2277101 | NCBI WGS metagenome assembly SDBT01 (sample SAMN10404973, study PRJNA504765) | marine sediment metagenome | isolation source: marine sediment core GS10_PC15, 103 cmbsf | place: Arctic Ocean: Southern Knipovich Ridge | collected 2010 | reverse complement strand
ATCGTTGCCGTTGCCGACATCTTTGATGCTCTTACTAATGAACGACCCTATAAAAAAGCCTGGAGTAATGAAGAGGCTTTTAAGACCCTGAGAAAACTAGTCGACGACGTCCTTGATCAGGATTGTGTCAACGCTCTGACTAGCAATGAAACAAAAATTTTAGAAATTCAAAACACCTTCTGCAATTAGTGGATTAAATCCTTCTATGTGATCATGAATTGATCCATTCCAGGGCAACCTCAACATTCCTGAAAACATTAATTTCTGCCTGGTTCGCCGCTTCCATTTCCTGTTCATACATTCGGGCCAGGCCAAAATCTACTTTTTCTGAAACAACAATTGCCGTCCTGATTTTGCCAATTTTTGATCTTTTCCAGACTACATAAGCGACGATTTTTTTTAATTGATCAAGGGAGATGGTTTGAACATCCTGTGCCTTGGTGAAGTCCCAAACCGACTGAAGTTGAGGATCAAAATCGGGATCATTATATACATCGACGATCGTCTGAAAGAGATAATCAAAATTGAAATTACCTGAGAGGGTGTGAATTCTGATCTTTTGTTCTTTTATGGTCATTGTTTCAATTTTCATGGAGTTCCCAAAATGTATTGATAGAAGGGTGAAACATCTGCGTAACAGATGGTGCCGATTATTTATTATAGGCGACTCAGATACTATTTACAAATAATAATCGGCTGATTTAAAAAAATATAAGCTATCCAAAAAGAAATAATCTGATAAATCTCACACTTTTTCCCTTTATTTTCCAAAACTATCTGCAAGCAAGGATAATTATCGAGTATATAGTACCCAAAACCAAGACCTCAGTACCCAGTATCCAGTATCGAGTATCTAGCATCTGGCATCCATACACTATCTCTGCACCCGCGCATTACCTTCCCAGATACTCCAAATCTGGGCTTCGTCGGCCGGATTAGAATAGTCTGTTTCTAAGGTGGTAACCATGGCGCCATTGGCCCAGCCGAACTGAACCCATTTTTCCGCATCCCAGCCTCGTAAAATAGCATATAGCATACCACCCACAAATCCATCACCGCCGCCAATACGATCAAGTACGGTATTTTGACGTGGTTCCACCACATGCCAGTTATCACCCTCGGCCATTATCGCGCCCCACATGTGGCTGTTGGCATTAATGACTTCCCGCAGCGTAGTAGCAAAAACGGTTGCATTTGGAAAAATTACTTTAGCCCGGTTGATCATTCCTTTAAAACCTTCAATTTTGGAAGCCAGATCCTTGCCCCCTGCCTCCGGGCCCTCTATTCCCAGGCAGAGTTGAAAATCTTCTTCATTCCCGACCAATATATCTGAAATACCAGCAATCTCATTGAAGATTTGGTGTAATTCATCCTCACGATTTTTCCAGAAGGTGGCGCGATGGTTTAAATCAAATGAAATCCGTGTACCATATTTTTTAGCTGCGCGGGCAATTTCCAGACAGAAAGTTCCCGTTTCTGGTGATAATGCAGCGATAAGTCCGGAAAGATGTACAATCTGCACGCCCTCAGTTCCAAAAATTCGTTCAAGATCGAAATCTTTTACACTTAAGGTACGGCCAACTTCGCCGGCACGGTCATTATATACCCGGGGTCCGCGCGAACCCAATCCACTGTCAGCGATATTAATCTGATGACGATAACCCCAGGGCCCACCCTGGTCGATTTCCGGACCTTCCACATCCATATGACGGCCGGCCAGGTTATCCCGGATAAACCGGGCAATCGGACTGTCTTTAACAAATGCGGTCAGTACCTTAACCGGTAATCCAAGGTATGAGGCAACGCTGGCCACATTGGATTCAGCACTGCTGGCTGTCATGACAAAGGTATCACTACTATGTACGGGCTGACCATTTACCGGTGTAATACGAATTCCCATACTGGTAGGTACTAACATTGAATATTTAAAATCTTTTTTTAGTTCGATCTTCATGAGTATCCCTTTCTAAATATTTATATCATTCAATTTTTATAACCCATAGGGGTTTGTTCCGGGTTAACCATGATTGTCCCGGAAAACATTTATTTTACTAAATTTGTGATTTAATAAAAACATCCTTTTAATAAAAACTGTATTTTGGTTCTATCCCTTCGCCCGGATGGCGGTTATAACATCGCTCTGTTTACAGGAATGGCAGTATAGCTACCGGCCGGCAGAATTATTAACAAAAGGATCTGTAATGGACACAGGTAGGTATGGTCAGGATATCAACCACAACCCGCCGATATTTGGCGGGGTGGTAAATTTACTATTAATATTTTAACTATCGTTTGTATATTAATATGAACAGCCAGAGGCCGTCGCACACCCGAAAGGGTGAGCACTAGGAACTCTGTGGTTATTTTTTACACCACTCTTTTGAAGATTGGGATCAAAAAAGAAAGGATAGAGATCACTAATTTAATTCTGCATACTGGGCATAGAAGGTGCAAGACCGCTTTGGATCAAGGACCACACAGAAGTTTGTCATTTGCCCGTATTTATTCTTGTCACAATAAGGTCTTTCGAGATCGGCCCATCCTTCAAAGATGGGCTTGGGTGCATAGTCACTGATTAACGTATCGATAAGATAGCCGATACCTTCTCGACCGGGAAGTTGTCTGTCAAGATCCATACCCAGCTTTTCTTTTGTATTGATCTCCTTCAAAGCCGAGGTTAAAATCTTCTGATTACCATGGTAGATGGCCGTCCAATAACCGCACCCAACCATTTCTCTGTTTCCGGCATGTCTTGCATGCAGACAGGAGCGACAATTCATTTTGCCTCCTGATTCATGAATGATCTCTAATGAAGGTGTTCCGTACTCTACCTTTTTACTAGTTGACATTAGGACAACTGTGCCATATATTTTCAGGACATTTTGCTACAATTACGGGGAGTTGGCAACAATAGATCCCCACCCTAATAATAGCGATAAGTAATATTAATATAGGCCAGGCAAGCAGTTAATGCAACAAAATTAAAAAATATTTTTTTTAATTATTAAAGAGGTACGCCATGGGCAGTAATCGGGAAATGCGTGATATTGTCTGGATCGTAAAACAACTGGAAAAATTATTAGAAGATCATCTAATAGACATGCCCGTCAAGCGCAATGATGAACAGACTGCCATGTGCCGGGTTCTTTTTAGCCATAACATACGTTATCTTCGTGCCTATCTGGGCTTTATTGCCCGGGGATCCCCTTATGAACAGCAGGAATTTGCAGGATTGGTAACCGTATCCGTCGCCGGCCTCCGCCGTTGGGAGAATGCGGAAGTAATTCCAAATAAAGCCGGTTTAAAAAATGTGGTCACTTTTTCCAACCAGCTCCTTCAACTCCCTACGCTAATTACAGATGCTCATTTACTCTATTGTAATCTGGTAACCGAGATACCACTTCTTCGGCTTGGATCCCATAGTGCTGATTTTCAAAATCTTTCCTATGAAGAACGTCGTAAATTTTCTTCATTTATGACCAATAACATGGATTTAATGCTTAGCCACTTTATGGAAAAGGAATTCCAATCGCGCATAAATTTCCAGGAACTGATGGAAAAAGTAAACGTGCCCATCTATCTGCTAAAAGTTGGTGATCAGAGACCGGCTTATGTTAACCAGGCCATGTGCGATCTCCAGGGATTCACTAAGGAGAAACTTCTCACCACCCCTTTTCATACCACCTTACATCCGGATGATTTAACTCGGATAATGCAGCTGGTCGAACGGCGTAAAAAGGGAGAAGTTTCAGATACGCAATATCCTGTCCGGATTCGCCACGCCTCCGGTAAATATATCGTGATAAACATCCGAAACCGTGAAGTCCTTATCGATGGGGAACGTTATATCCTTTCGACTTTGCTGGATATAAACGATTTTGTCGAAATGGAACAGGCCCTTAAGTCCAGTGAGGAAAAACTTCGTCTCACTTTTGCTGCTATGGAGGATCTGGTATTCGTCACCGATGTGGATGGTGTTATCCGAGAATTTTATCAGCCCGATCACCCGGATCTTTATGTACCACCCGGGAAATTTCTGAACAAGCGCTTTGAAGATGTATTGCCAGAACAAGTAGCCGGGAAATTACAAGAGGCCCTCATTAACACGCTTAAAACAAATACTTCAAAAAGCGTTGAGTATGAGTTGGATATTCAGAATAAGACTAAAACGTTTAATGCCAAATTATCCGTTATTAAAAATAAAGCGGATGAAAATGCAGGTGTTGTGCTGGTGATTCGGGATATCACTGAGAAAATTGAGACCGAAAAAGCATTAAGAGAAAGTGAAGAAAAGTATCGCCTGTTATTTAAATCGATGTTTGCTGCCTATGCCCTGCATGAGATCATCACCGATGAAAGCGGAAAACCTGTCAATTACCGCTACCTGGATGTTAATCCTGCCTTTGAGAAATTAACCGGCTTAAAGGCCAAAAATGTCATTGGTAAGACAGTCCTGGAATTATTCCCTCAGACAGAATCCTACTGGATCGATACTTTTGGGAAGGTAGCACAGACCGGAAAACCGGTAAAAATGTCTGAATATTTCCGGGAATTGGATAAGCAGCTTCAGGTATCTGCACAATGCCCAAAAAAGGGCCAATTTTCTGCTACATTTATCGAAATCAAAAAATAACATGTTCCCGGTTTGAAAAATTTTTTCTTTTCCTGTAACCCCGGTCACATTTTGTTTGGTTCTATTTTATTATACTATTGTTGAGAAAGATGATTAATCCTCCCTTTTTCTCACCGACAAATTAAAACCCCTCACATTTTCATTCTGAGGGTTTTTTTTATAAGCATCCTTACATAAGTATCCTGCCAACTTTGTAATATCGATTATGCTTCGACTCCGCTCAGCATGACGCACTGTCATCTTGAGCGGAGTCGAAAGATGCATTGCCATACTTAACCTTTCGACAAGCTCAGGCTAAACTCTGTCGAAGTACGATAAATCATAGTTGACAAAATACTATAATATGAAACAACCGGGTATCCAACCTTTTAATTCGGTCATTGTATGTATAGTTAGTTAAAAAAAGAAATATCATTCTTACCTTCTTAATCTGCCACAAAATCCTGGTGGAGTATCTCAATTTGTTCGGGGGTTAGTGTATGTTCACTGCTGTATTCAGGATGATCGAATCCAAGTATAATCGTCGCACCCAATTCCTGAAATTTATTTGCCTGTTCATCCGATAAATTGAACTTTACATACTGAACTGAACTGAGTTTGTCTTCTGAACCCTGTCGCGGATCAAATTCGGCTAAAATCTTATCACCGCCAACTTTTAAATACGTATGATCCGGTAAGTCGACAATTTTCCCCAGAAAACTTTTTCTTTCCTCCACATCAGAGATCTCAATCAACAAGGAAGCACTTAACTGATTTTTCTCCGGAATTAATTCATTATAGACATTAAGTTCACCCTGGATACCCTCTTCTTCCACGATTCTTTCTGCGCGTGTCATTTCCTGAACCTGGTACCACATGGTGTCGTAATTCTCAAACAGATAAGTGGCTTTTGGCCCCACATGAATTCGTCTTTGGTTCTTAATGGCCATAATTTTGGGCCGGAACTCATTTCGCAGTTTTTCATAAGCTGTTAAGTCCAGGATATCTTGTACATGTATTTTTTTCATATATATTCTCTCATTAGTTACTTTTAACACTATTTAAAATTAGTCACAGATTGTCGTTCTAAGGGCAAAGGCGAAAGGATAAAGGATAAAGATAAAAAGAAGATAAAGATTTAATGCCTTTAAACTCAATCAAATGGATGTTTATGCTCGCCTTTTACAACGGTGTAAGAAAATCCAGGCAATACAGTAGGATGTCGATGTGATTCTTTAAACCTTTAACCTTTTGCCTTTTGCCCTTTTACCTTACTTTGAATCTCGCTATTTTTCCACAGAAACCAGTTTTTTCTCAAAACCATCTTCTTTATAAGCCCTGGCTAATACCTGGATTGTGTGTATGACTTCCTCACCGATTCCCTGCTCTAACTGGATTGCGGCCAGTGGACAATCCGTCGCTATGATATCTGCTTCTCCCTTTTTAATTTTATCAAATGCTTTGGAGCCAATACGCATGGAGTCGGTAAAGTTTTCTTTTTTCATTGCCCAGGTTCCATTGTGACCACAGCATTCATCAACGAGCACAAAAGATGTTTCGCCGATGGTGCGCATCATGTCCCGAGATCGATAACCGATATTTTGTGCCCGCAGATGGCAGGGAATATGATAAGCTACCTTTCCGGGAGTTGATTTAAAATCCCTGTTAAATTTATCTTCCTTTTTCAACTGAAACAGGTATTCATTGCTGTCGTAAATAGCCTGGCTGAATTTTTGGAGATCTCCCGGCTTATGCTTTTTTTCCAACAGGACCGGATAATCATCTTTCATTGTCAGACTACAGGTTGGATTCAGAACCAGCACCTTATATCCCTTTTCAATCAAAGGAAACAATGCCTGATAATTATTTTCCGCTTCGCTGACTGCCATATCCAGATTACCTGATTCCATGGCGGGCATGCCGCAGCAGTTCAAGGAGGGCACCGTAACATTGATGTTATTTTTCCACAGCACAAACAGGGCATCACGGGCAATATCCGGATTATTGTAATTACCAAAACAGGTGTAGAAAAGTACCACATTATCCTGAATGGCTTCAACGGGAACTTCATAGTCTTTTGAATTTTTCTGAAACCAGTCATAAAAAGTTTGAGCCGCAAAAGATGGTAGTTTTTTATCCCGGTGGATACCGAGGACTGATTCCATGATGAGCCGGTTTGGCTTAAAATTATTGGCCCAATTGGCCAGAGAGGCGGTACTGCATCCAATTTTGCCCAGTAGATCGGGGTTTCCTAATAATTTGTCCCGCAGGGGCACTCCTTTTTCCTTTGCCTGGATTGCATTATGACGAAGGATCAGACGTGGAAAATCGAGATTAAATTCATGATGATCGTCTTTTGTGTAGGGACATTTAAAATAGCAGATCTTGCATTGAAAACATAAATCGGCAATATCAGATAAATTTTTTTCTGTGAATTCTGGTATGGTCAGGTTTTCTTTATCAATGAGATCAAAAATAGCGGGAAAGGTATCACAATATTTAAAGCACATCCGGCAACTATGACAGATTTCGAAAGTCCTGTCGATCTCCTTTTTCAGGGCTTCCTTGTTCCAGTATTTATTTTCATTTGGGTTGTAGGACAATCCATCCGAGGGCGCAAATTTAATTGCATCCATTTATCTATCCTCTGGTTCGTGGTATTAAGGCGTATAGTCGGGAGAGGGTGCCCCCTCTCCCAAAAAGTCGATCCGTATTATTGAAGATTGTTATTCAACCGATTTCAAACCTTGCTCGAAGCGGCCGGCATGAGATTTTTCTGCTTTGGCTAATGTTTCAAACCAGTCAGAAATTTCATCAAATCCTTCCTCCCGGGCTGTTTTTGCCATACCCGGATACATGTCGGTATATTCATGGGTTTCACCCGCAATACCGGCTTTTAGATTCTCCACCGTATCATTGATAGGCAGATCAGTAGCCGGATCACCCACCTCCTTCAAATAATCCAGATGACCGTGAGCATGACCGGTTTCACCTTCAGCCGTATCACGAAAAAGACCGGAAATATCCGGATAACCTTCAATATCAGCCTGTTTGGCAAAATATAGATAGCGCCGGTTTGCCTGTGATTCACCGGCAAAAGCTTCTTTTAAATTCTGATGGGTTTTACTTCCTTTTAATTCAGCCATAACAAATTCCTCCCTTAGTTTAAGTGGTAATAATGAAGTAACGACTCGGTTAAGAGGTTGTGTGAAAATTATAAATCAACCACGGATTCACACGGACTAACACGGATATTATATAAATTTGTTAAACAATGAATAGTATTATTTAAATATCTATTAATCTATTGCTTAAATTCCGTGCACCTCCGTGTATTTCCGTGGTAAAAATTTGTTTTTACACAGCCTCTTAATCGCGTCGTTACACATTTTTATTAGCCTATTAAGACTGACAACTTTTACAGATTCCATCAATCTGCACCTGATATTGCAATATTTGAAATTCTTTATCTATTTCCTCCGGTATTTTAATCTGATCCAGGGCTTCACTGTTGATATCAATTATTTTTTTACATTTCACACAGACAAGATGATGATGAAAATGACGATTACAATCGTAGCGGGCAATATCATGAAGAGGCGTTACTTTAGAGATAAGATCGTGCTCAGCCAGCATTTCCACTGTTTTATATACCGTAGCCAGGGAAATATTGGAATAATCTTTTTGGACTTCTTTGTAGATATCCTCAGCACTGGGATGTCCCTTGTAACCAAGCAAAATTTTATAGATCGCCATACGCGGATAGGTAACATTCATACCGCGGTTTTTGCATTTTTGTATGAAAGTATTAAGTGTTGGTTCAGACATTTAAGAATGATTCCGAATTAATAATTGTTTTTAGTTTACAATGGTAATAGAAATAAATCAATAGAGACCGATAATTTTTAGACCGATCTATTTACAAATCAGTCCAGGGCTGCAAACAAAAAGATTAAAGAAACCAGAGAGCGGAAAACAGAAAGCAGGAAAAAATCTCTGCGGTCTCTGAGTTAGATGAATATATCCAGTTTGTAAAAATTTTGCGTCTTCGCGTCTGCGAGATAAGAATATTCTCAATTATTTATCATTCTTTGCTTCCTGACTTCTAAACTGTTATACTTGGCGTTTTCAATATTCTTTGGCATGGAAAGCTATTGATTGAACAATTACTAAATAAACGTATTTTAAAATCACCCAATCGTAAAATACGTAAAATAATCGCCTTTGCTACTATCTATCTGGTTTGGGGAAGTACCTATATGGCCATCCGTCTGGCCATCGATACCATACCACCCTTTTTGATGGCCGGGAGCCGCTTTACGATCGCAGGACTCATGTTTTTTGGCTGGTGTTACTGGCATTTCGACAAGAGACCAACTATTAAAGACTGGGCGCATGCTGCTGTACCAGGTGTTTTATTATTTGTTTTTGGAAATGGCAGTCTTACCTGGGCAGAGCAATATATCCCTTCAGGATTAGCCGCCCTGATTATAGCCACACTTTCCTTATGGATGGTCTTATTAGATTGGTTGATCTACCATGGTAAAAAACCGGATTTATTTACGATTTCCGGTATCTTTCTTGGACTTGGCGGTGTTGCCCTTCTGTCCACTGTCAGTGAAGAAGTATTGCTGCCTTCAACCGGAAATAGCATAACCGCTACCCTGGGGATTATTGTTCTGGCCTTTGCCGCCGCATCCTGGGCTTCAGGCTCGCTCTATTCACGACATGTAAAATCGGATATACCGCTCCAGTTCACCATCAGTATGCAAATTTTGGTTGGCGGATTTGTGCTGCTTGTCGTCGGAACCATTCAGAATGAATGGGCACAATTTTCCTTTAAGAGGATCACCCTGATTTCACACCTGGCCATGGTATATCTAGTATTTTTTGGATCACTGCTCGCTTATTCAGCTTACATCTGGCTCATGCGGGTGAGTACCCCTGCAAAGGTTGGTACTTATGCCTTCTTTAATCCCCTCATTGCTGTTTTTCTTGGCTGGCTATTGTTAGATGAACCACTTACTGTACAAACGCTTATAGCCACCGGATGCATCCTTATTTCGATACTGCTTGTCAATCGCTCGATATTTAAAACCAACTCACCTGATTCCCCGAAAGGGGAAATTGTATCATGAATATTTATTAATTCACTTCGTTCTGGGTAATTTTTTCACACTTTTACGTATTAGAGGTCCTAATCTAATGGCAAAACCCAGAACCCAGTACCAAGAACCCAATACCAAGTATCCAGCATCCAGAACTCAGTATCCAGTACCCAGAGCCCAGTACCAAGTACCAGGTATCCAGCCCGTTTAATCCAATTTTCCTTTCAACCAGAAAATTCGTAAATTATTGGTTTGATAATTGCAACAATAAATTAAATTTAAATTGAGTTTATTAATATTGAGGATTACTTATGAAATCATCAAAATGGATTGTTTATATTTCCAGTTTATTATTAGCCGGTTGTGCGGCATATAAAGAATTGCAACCGGAACCCAAAATTTCCTTTATTGAAGATGGGTATATAGAACTGCAGGATGATGATGAGAATTTTGAATTGAGCGAAGGGAAAAAGTACTTTATTAAATTTCCACAAGCCCAATATGAAAACATCTATCTGGTACTAACCATCTCGGAAAAAAATGCAATCAGTTCTTATCTGACACGCGCATTTGATGATGGTGAGGGTACGATTATTAAAATGACCGATGAAAGCGAAGAACCCGAAGAATTAAGTGTTTTTACCCTTGATAAAAGTGTCCCAACCTATTACTGGGTCATTGATCATGTCAGCCGCGATGTGGTCTTGAAGATGACCTATCGATATGTAGCTATCTGGCGGTTTAAATTCGAAAACAAATACGCTGAGTTTGAAAATACATTGAAAGAAAATACCCAGTCCCGGAAATTGATTAACGATATTGGTGTTACGGTACGTCTGAATGATCTGGATTATAGCGCTGAAAAAAATACCCTCACCCAAAAATTGAAAAACATTGAGGGGGTTAACAATCAGTTACATGAAATTGAGGCCATTCTACCAGCTAATATCTTAAACAGCCAGGATCCGGCCTATAAAGATTATGTATTGTTAAAAAAGCAAATAGATGACGAGTTGACCTTTCAGCGTGGCTATCTGAAAACTTTAGATCTTCTGGAAGTTCTTGCTGCCCCTAATCCGAACATTGATACATTTGTCAGTCTCGCACCTGCTTATACGGTCCTGATGACCGGCCAGTCTTTTTATTCCGCCAGCTTTTATCAGGAGGTGAAGAAGGCCTTAAACGAAACATTACCCACAGTCGTCCCCCATTATGAAAAATCCTTATCCAAGAAAATGGACATTGCATCCATTCCTATTAATCTGAAACCTGTCTATGATCTTTATGAGGCGATCGGATTAACCATCGATCCGAATTTAGAAGAACTGGATTCTTTTATCGCCAACTTTAATAAGAGGACAAAAGCGCTCTCTGAGGTAAAAAGTGAAATAAATACCCTTAAAAATGATAAGGTATCCGGTCAGGGCTGGCCTACGGATAGATTTTACGCAGACAAGCGTGCCACATTATCACAGTTATCAGGGAAACTTCCCCGTGCCGATAAACAAATCTATGGTCAGTATCAAACCTATAAATGTGCGACCATGCTTGATCAGTCCCTTACCAAGACACGTCAGGAGATCTGGCGGATGGATCAGCAATATCAACGTGCTGAGTTGTTAGTACCTCAGATCAATCAGTTACGACGTCAGGGAAATTATAGTGAGATTCTTCATCTTTTAAAACAAAACCGTGATCTAAGCTTTCTTATGGCCCAGTATGCCGTAATTGATGAGTTATCGCTTAAACAGCAGCGTCAGGCTATTTCCAGTGCTTTGCGGGCGAATGATTTTCCGCGGGCTGAGCGTGCCTTGAGGGATCTGTCACTTAATAAAGATTACCTCAACCCTGGACTGATACTCCCCCGGAAAGAAAAGTTAGTAAAAGCTTATGAAGATTCACTCTTCAATAAAGTAGAGAAAGTCTCGCTGAGTGAGGCTAATGCCTTTATTCAGGCAAACAAAACAACAGTTGATTTAGTTGACTCCCTTTACAGTAATAAGGCACTCTACCCGGCCTATATATTCACTTATAGCCCAACGCCCGGTAAGACAGCTCAGAATAATAAAGCCCTTAATGATAAGATGGCCTATATGCGAACACAAAAATTCCCGGAAACTGCCATCGAAGCACTTTACCGGGCCCTGACTGACGCCATGCATGTGCAGGGCGTCGAAAAAGCACGGGCCGTGGTAATCCATGGTAAATATTACCAGGGAAGCCAAAAGAAGATAAAGAACCTGATTGGTGAATGCGATCCGGGGGCTTCAAAATGGATTACAAAGGCGAAACAATATCGCAAAATTTTTGCTCTACCTTTAACTACCAATATCGGTGGTGACAACCAGTATATAGTCAAACTTAATATTCGAATTCCGACCGAAGCTAAATTTCCTGTCTACGATATCAATATCCGTCTGCCACAGGAGGTAGCCAGGCATGCGGGTAGCAAACAATGGTATGAGAAAATTACCTTTAACGGGAAACTACTAAAAAACGAAGGGCGGTTTACCATCACAGCACCTGATCCCAACAATGATTATATCGCCCAGATCACACCTCTGCAGGTTAATAAAACAGGTAATAATGTATTGGAAATTCGTTTTTCATATAATGCATTCAAGGTTTTGGAGATCAGTGTCCTGGCTCAAAAGCCAATAATTAAGAAGAACTAATATAATTAAGAATTATTCATAGCGCGGCCTTTGGCTGCAAACAAATATCAAATTCTACTCTGTCATCCCGTAGGGACCTTCCTTCGTGTAGATGCGATTTCGACAAGCAGGAAGATTCACTCTGAATGACATTAAAATCTTTGTGAACTTTGTGGTTAGAAGGACTTGGATTCACAATAATTATTGATTTACTAGAAGCCTGAAAGTAGGGAGTTCATTATGAAAAAATATTATATCATTGGTGGTATTGTATTGGTGCTAGCAATTGTTGCCGGATTCTTTCTTTTGAAGAAAGATCTTTCCGGCCGGATCGTCATTCCATATATCTCGCATCAAAAACCGATTATTGACCCCCATCTCCCCGATCACATAGCATTATCTGACAAATTGGACGAGGTTTTATTTGACGGACTCTTCAATGTATCCGCTAATCCCAGTGGTATAACTTATGAAGATGGATTGGGAGAATTGATTAGCGTTGATGATAACTCTGTGGTTACAATTCGCCTAAAAACGGACAAGAAATGGCATGACAGTTATTTTATCAAAGCGGATGATGATGATATTTCTGTCGAAGAGCGTGAAACCCGTTACTTTTCTGCCAGTGATCTGAGTTTTACCCTTCGTCGAATCCAGCAGCTGGCCAGTCTTTCACCAGACTATATTCTTGTTGGACAGGCGATTAAATCATTCTCATTTGAAGGCCCTGATATTAACAATGAGATCCGCCTGCAGTTCAGCAGCGACCGGATTTGGATAGAACCTGATATAAAGGAGATCTTGTCTTTTAAAATAATTCCGCATAATGCTGATATCGCATCTACCCGGTTTAGAATTGGTAGCGGACCTTACATGACGATAGACAGAAAAGCGGCTGTCTCTAATTTCTATAAAAATCCGGATGATAAAACAAAAATTCCAAAAGTCATACTGGAACCATTTATTGATAACAGCACCTTTACGACGGAATTGAGCAACAACAATATTAATGCACTGCTTGAAACACCGTTCGGGAGTCTTTCTCCCATTCTGTCTGATGCAGAAGATTATTTTCATAAATCAAACATCAGTACCACATTTTTTGCTGTCATATTTAATACGCAGCGTTTGAACCGCACTCAGCGTAGCGAGGTTCGCAAGTTAATCAATCGGGAAAGTATTATTAATCGTTTCTACAAAGTTGGCAGCGAGCAACAGCGCCATATTAGCGACTATAAAGGAAATAGTGACAATTATAACGACTATCTGAATTATAGTGTCTTTCCCTCTTCCTCTTATTATGTTGATGAGCAAATCGTTATGCCCTTACGGGAGCAAGTGTCCGCTGATCTATCTGTTTTACCTGACAGCATCCGAATCAAAGCCTGCCTGAATTACGGATTTCGGGAAGAGTATCGTGATCTGATCGAAATAATGAATGATCCGGCTATATCCAGGGGTCGCTTGCGTGTAACCGCCGTACAGAATGATGATATAAAAAGGGGTAATTATGATGCGTTATTAATTGCTGTTTCAGGATACAGCAGTAAGTTCTTATTTGATCTTTATGATATTTTCCTGCGTGAACCGGATCTGGCTCAATACAAAATTAACCTGCAAACAGGTGCAGAGGGCAATGCGCTGCCTTCATCATTCAGCGGCGATAAAAACTTTTTTCGTCTGGACGCCCAGGAGAATATTGCCGATCAGGAAGATATATTGCGCCTGCTGGAATATATCTATGGTTTCATGGATACACGTGAAATAGGGGACAAACAGGTTTATGCCCGGATGATCGATGAGCTGGAACAGGATATGGCCCTGGGTGCCTGGTTGTTTTCGCTTCCTTCTCTGGCCTATTTTACGACCCAATTTGACGCGGAGACCATCGATCTCTATGGTGTTGCTTCTCAATTGTCTACAATCGAGAAGTGGGAAGAGAAAAAAGACGACTAACCTGGTTAATTCATGAATTTTAAATTATATGTTACTTATACTCTTAGACATTAATTTTTTATGAACCGATATTATCTGGTTGTATTTTTTTTATTTTTTTTATCTGTTTTTTGCCCTTCAGGAATCAGGGCTGAAACGTTCTGGATTATTGAAAATCCATCTGCCCTGATCATTTATAACCATTATGAACAGCGATTAACGCTTTCAGAAAAATCCTCATTTCAAACCTTTTCTGCCTGGCAGATTTTATCTGAAAACCACCTTCTTTCAGACCAGTTTACACACGCTGTCAAAGCAACCTACAAACAAAAGATTTACTATTTTCAACAGTCCGAATCGAGCGAAATTATAAACCAACAGGAGGCCGGAAGTATACAGATCATAAATAATGTCCTTATTCTTGGCGATACAATACGCATCAAACAGGCGGGCAACCTGTCTCTCAATACTGCCGGAGGGCAGATCACACTATCCGGGGGCACGCTGTTAAAACGCCTCTTTAAATATCAAAACCGCTTTTATGTTGAGAATTTTCATCATAACAGTGATGGTTGGATTGTATTGGAGAATCCGGACATGTGGGAAAAGTATCGTCCGGATACCAGAGAGGCCGCCTATGAAGATCAGCTTTTTTTCCGGATTACCAGAATTTTCGACGACTACAACCAGCGCTTAGGTAAACTCTTTAATTATTTAAACACCAAATATGAAACCCGCCATCCTTTACCGCGCTGGTCCGGTGAAAAGTTCCCCTCCATGACTAGTTATAAAATTGAACCTAATTTATACCGGAACCGCTTTAATACCACAAAATCATTTATAATCCAGGAACTCCGTGACCTGCTGCATGGCAGTCAATTTCAGGTTACAGAGGATCAAAATCAGATCATCATTTCCAGAAAATCAAATTAGCCTTATGATTCGGAAATTTAATGCTCATATCATCAGTATTATTTTTGTCGCTCTTATATTTCTGCTGATTCAGACTTTCTTTACCTCATCTCAAGCCGGATCGCCCTACACGCATTTGGAGCAAATCAAAGACTACACCCAACTTGAATTTCTCGATCTAAGTAATCCAAAGGACCGGACGTTACTCCTGGAAACCCTGGATTTTTTTGACCCCCGGAATACGATGCAACATGATACCCTGCTTGCTGAAATTGAAATGTATCTCAATGCCCGGTTAACACAATCGGTACGGTCGCGCGATAACGAAGCGGATATCAGCCACACAAAGCTGGCTCAAATTTTGATGATGTTGTTCAAATTTTTCCTTATTTATGTTTTGGTATTAGTCATTACCTATTATGGCGTTGAAACTTTTGCCACTTACCGTTTTATTCGCTTTCAACAGGGTCATGGATTTATATCGGGACTCTCTGCTGCCATGAGGAGAATTTCTTCTTCCCGGAAGGGCTATGAAAAATTAAAGTCCTTTGGAAATCTCCTGGAAAAAACAGCTGCCGGAATGATAAAGGGATTAATCTTTCTTACGCTTTTCGCTCCTGCATATGTCATAGCCTATTCCTTTAAAACAAATTTTGATACCAGTTCTGTTTTACTCATGGTTGTTCTGGCTGTCATCTCAAATGGTCTTCTGGTAACCTATGCACAAAAGTACTTCACTTTTCTGGTACAGGAAAGCCGTAAAGGGTATATACAGACAGCCATTGTCAAGAATCTGAACAAGAATTATTATTTCAAAGCTAAAGACGGTATCGCCCTATCTTCGATATTTCGTATCAGAAAACGATTCCCCGGACATGTATTCGACCAGGTTTATGAGAATGTCCGGTTTCAGTATCTGAAAACCCTGAAAGAACAGGCCTCTTTTCTGATCAGCGGTTTAATTATCATCGAAATGGCTTTAAATATACAGGGACATCTTTGCTATGAGTTGATGCAAAATATTTTGTACAAAAATCTATCTCTTGTTCTGATCATTGTGTTTGGAATATTTTTAATTGTCAAATTAACGGATATAGTGATTGATTACATCGCCGGGCGACAACAGAGCAGGATTGATGGTACAAGGGCAAAGGTGATCCAATGACAGAAGTTAAAAGGATTATCACCGCTTTCTACCATAAGAAAGACTGGCTCTGGTTTTCAATCTGGCTCAGCGGCCTGTTCCTGATATGGACATGGAATCTTTTCTTTTTAAACACACCGGCATTTCATCAGCTCATATCCGGATTTATTAATACCATGATTATTTCCTTTATGGTAATCGTAGTCTCGGCAATTCTGGGCTGGACAACAATATTGCTGGAACACTGGCTTGCTCAACATTTCCCCGGGGGACAGATAATACTGATTTTTTTTATAAACCTGATCCGATCCATACCACAGATTGTGGGTATTCTGATGGGTTATCTACTCTTAACCATACTAATACAGAAACAGGTTTTAACAGGGGAATTTATCATCCTGTTCGGTATAGCATTTATCATTTCGGTATTTGTTTTTCTGGAAATTTTTGATCTTCTTAAAGAACGTATTACCCATTTCCGGCGGCTCGACTTTTTTAATGCCATGCTTGTCTGTGGTATATCTGAACGGTTTATCATTAACCGGGAAATTATTCTACGCAGTAGTCTGCTTCATATTATCAATAAGTTAATTGCCATATTTGGTGTCGCTATCTTTTTGTTATGCAGTGTGGATTTCATTATCTCAGTCGGACTTTCTACAGAGGTCAGTGCTGTCGATCTGCCCGTAACATTAGGGAGTTTATTAGCTAAAATTGACAGTAAACAGGATATTCTGGCCATAGGGCATTCTTTGACACACTGGAATTATGCCATACGATTACCCTTTGAACATTTGCAGGGTATTTCAGTTGCCCTTCTCATTGTTTTTACATTGCTATGTATGTACCAGATCACCAATGGTTATACCCGGAGGGTCCGCCTGTGATCTATAATATCCGGATTGCCACCACACAACGCACATTGGTTGATATCGATCGTTACGAACTTGAAGAAGGAAAAATCACCTTACTTCTGGGAGAATCCGGCATCGGCAAAACCTTGATCTCCAGAGCGATTTTTGGTCTCCTCTCTCCATCTGACCTCGCTGTTAAAATTAATCAGAAGGATTATGATGAATATCTTAAGAGTGAAGAATGTCTCAGGATAGCAGAGCAGGGATTTTTTGTCTTTCAGGAACCTTCCTCACATCTAAATCCGATGAGAGATCTGAAAAAGCAATTAAATGAAGGTAGTATTAGCGATACAGATTCCAATAAAACAATTCTTTCACGGCTTTTTCCAACCCTCTCAGATTCGGACAGAGAAAAGTTTTTATCCGTTTTTCCTAAACCCTACCGCCCCAGCGGCGGGGAAAAACAGCGGATATTGATTGCCATGGCTTTCAAAAAAATCGCCTTACTGAAACAGGGTAAACAAACAACAAGCGGCCTTTTTGTCTTTGATGAACCAACAGGGAATCTGGATAACCACTATCGTAACCTGTTCCTTAAAATGTTGATTAGGGCTCACCAGATAATGCCCTTTACTGTATTGTTGATTACCCACGATTATTCAATGATAAGTGAAATTACAAACCGTTATCCGGAGATGAAAGAACAGATCGTTTACCGGGAGCTAGGTATCCGGAACGATCGGCTGGAACAAAGGCCTTTTTATGCGGATTCCTACCTTAAATGGCTGGCTAAAATTAGCCCACCCGAAAACGTAGATCATCCCGGCACACATCCGGTATTAACCCTGTCTGATCAGATTCAGGTTTTTGATCGCCGGTTGAGCATCACCGAAGATCCGGAGGGCCTGCATCCTGCTTCACTAGATATATATCCCGGGGAAGCTGTCTATCTGAAGGCCGCAAGTGGTGTAGGAAAAACCACTATTGCAAAAATTATGATGGGATTACAACCCGCCGGTCAGTTTAATCTGAGTATTGGTGGCATAGGGTTAAATGAACACAATCCGGTGGCAATTTGGCGCAAAAAGGTTTGGGCTAAAACGATGGGCATGGTGTTTCAGCATGCTGATGAGGCCCTGAATTTGAATGGTAAGGTAAAAGATATTTTCAGAGGTCTGCCACTCAAAAAAAGATCCGACCGCAAGTTTCTGATAAAACAATTGGCGTTAGTTTTTGATAACAAACCGGACGAGGCATTTCTTGATCGTCCCGTAGCTTATCTCAGTGGCGGTCAGAAGCAAAGGCTTAATCTTATTCGTGCCCTGATTCTGGAAACCGATGTTCTGATTCTTGATGAACCTTTTAACGGACTTGATTTTCAAACACTTCAGAGAATATTAACACTTATTCAAGACCGCCAAAAGACCGGTAAATCCTTTTTGCTCATTTCACATAATGAGGAGATTATCGAACGGCTTGTACCGGCAGGACGTGTCTATTACCTCAACTGGCAACCGCTCGTACTAAAACTGCATTAAACGACTTGTTAGCAACCATAACAGGAAATGGACTAAATATTTTAAGCGAGTTTTTTGCCGGGTGATTTAACGCGGACTTTTGAACGAATTTTTTCCAAGTCTTTCTTTTCTATATCTAAATTATCTAAATATTTTTTATTTTCTTTGGCATTGTACCTATCCCGCATCCCATATAATGCATCACGGAATCAAATCCCCAATTCCCAATCCCCAATTCCTAATTCCACACATATTTTGTACGCAGCTTATTATGCCATGAGTTTTCAATATGACCATCATGCTGTAAGCGTCCCACAACGATACCGGGGTCAATCCCCAAATTGCCGGCAAACTCTTCAATGTTCTGTGGATAGAATAGACCGTTTCGTACAAAAGCATTGTAGTCATTTGGCGGAATCAAGATGTTTGCAGCAAATTGATCTGCTTCTTGCTCGTCTTTATCCAATTCATTTTCTCTATCATCGGTTTCAAGAAAAACCATCTGCTTACTATGCAACAGAAGGTGACCAATCTCATGAAACAAGCTGAACCAAAAGATATCCGCCCAACTGCCTCGAATCGTCAACATTAGAATAGCTTTATTCTGGTCAAACCAGAACGTGGTGCCATGCAGGTAAGTTTTTGGCAAATGAGGAGAAAAAACCAGGACAACACCTGCGTCTGACAGAATCCGGCGTAGTTGGGTTTCAAATTTTTCCGGCAAAAGACTCGTCATACTTCGCATGGTTGGAAGGGCGTTTTTTAATGCCTCCTTACTAAACGGCTCAGACTCGGTCTTTTGACCTTGTAATTCTCCAATTCTTAACCAGGCTGAGGTTGCTTCCGGCGACCGTTTTCCTTTCCCCTGACGGAACGCCACTTGATAACGCTTTAAGTTTGAAATATTCTTTAGTGAAGTAACTCCGAAAAAACGCTGCAATTCCCAGACTTTCTCTAAGGGTTTTGTCATTCGGGCAACAAATCCTAATTTAACTAATTCGGAACAGCAAAATTTTTTAATTAGATGTGTCTCTTCTCGCAGTTTCTGCATTTCCTGTAATTCCTGTTTACGAGCCAGATTCAATCGATATCCTGCTTCCAACCCGGTCCAAATATGAGCCGGTACCCCAACCACCTTTTCTAACTGCAGCGCGGTATCCGGAGTTATCGCCTTATCACCTGTAAATATCGCACTTAGTTTAGGTGCAGGACGGTTCATACGTCGCGCCAGTTCATTTTTGGTCATACCCAATTCGGCGATGACTTCTTCCAGGTATTCACCCGGTGGTATGGCCAGGTCGGAATGAATGTCGTCTCTAATCATCATAATGTTTGCTCACCTCCTCTATACAGGCGATCTTTAGTTTTTTTTCTTCCGGAGTAAATATCAAGCGGTAATATCCGGTCAGTTTTACTGCCCATTGTCCCTGTCTGTTTCCTTTCAGGGGATGACACCGCAATCCGGGCAGGGCACATAATTCGTTGATATCGCGTACTTCTTTCAGGATATTGATGCGTTGGATATACTTCCGCGCCACATCCGGTCCATAGACTTTTTCCGCCTCACGGGAGTTCTGATACTGTATCTGTAATTTTCGTGTTCTGAATCGAATTTTCACACCGGTTCCTCATTTCTGAACCTCCGAATGTCTTTACCTTTCAGGTAAAGATAATAAAACAATGCCGACATTTCAAGAAATATATTCGCCTTTGGGGTAAATTATATTTTTGGCAATCAAATTATTTTAAGGTAGTATATTTAATGATTTTAGTATGCAAGTTTTTTGGAAGAGTGGCATCCTCAACAATAGCAAATTCCAAATTCGTAATTCCTAATTCCCAGTGCCCAATTCCCAGCCCCCAATTCCTAATTCCATCCCCTAAGTAGCATCTAAATACCTATAATAGTCCATGAATCTGATAACAAACATCCTGCAGAATTTAAGTATTGGAAATTCATTGACATCATATTGCGTTCTAGCCGTTATTCTAAATCTTATCTATTTTTTGTAACAGAAAAGGATCCGGGAAAACAGTAAAAATAAACTTTAAAATAAATACAATAATCCATCAAAAGCAAAGGGGGTATGCAATGAAGCGTACATTAGTATTTATTTACGGAACAATCTCATATTTAATAGGACTTGGTGCTCTTACGTACTGGTTCGGATTTATGGGAGACCTTTCATTTTTGCCAAAAACAATCGACTCCGGCGTGCCGGGTCCATTGTTGGCGTCTGTACTCATAAACATCGGGTTGATTGCACTGTTTGGAATACAACATACGATTATGGCGCGCAAAGGGTTTAAAAAAGCGATCACGCGGCTCATTCCGGCAGCGTCTGAACGCAGCACATTTGTTTTAGTGACCGGTCTTCTGTTGTCTTTGATTATGTGGCAATGGCGCCCGATCCCAATAACCGTCTGGAGTGTACAGAACGAAATGGCTCAGCTTTTTATCTATGCTATTTCCTGGAGCGGTTGGGTACTTGTGGTGTTTGCATCTTTTCTGATCAATCATTTTGAACTGTTTGGGTTACAGCAAATCTGGTTTAACCTTGTTAAAAAGCCTATACCGGAAATAAGCTTTAAGATGCCGTTTCTGTATAAAGTCGTACGTCACCCGATTATGTTGGGTATATTGATAGGTATCTGGGCAATCCCACACATGACTATTGGTCACCTGGTTTTTGCATTAGCAATGTCAGGTTATATTGTATTCGGTGTAAGAATGGAAGAGCGCGACCTGATTGCCAATCATGGTGAAAGATATCGTAGGTACATAGAGCAAGTCCCGGGATTAATACCATCCATACGTAAAAAGGAATTAGAAAAAGTTATCTCTTAAATCAAAATAAGAGCTGTCCCAAAAGGGATAATGTTATCATTCCGAATCACTCTGGCCAGCAGAACAGCATAACGGTAATTGACTTTTGGGATAGCCTTTTTTTATTGTTTGATGGTTCATTTTAACCATTTTCAACCAGTTGGGGCAGCAAGTAAAAACCTTAGTTAATGAAAAGCAATCTGCTGGCATATATCAGGTTCAGTGGGATAGCCGGGATCAAAAGGGCGAATCGGTCTCGAGTGGCGTCTATTTGTATCACTTAAAGGCAGGCTCATTTATTCAGACGCGCAAGATGGTGCTGGTGAGATAAATGCGGTAGGAGATTGCTCATCCGGCAGGATTCTGGCGCTATAAACATCCTTTCGCGCCGGGATTTAAATTTAAGAGCGTTCAGGCCACAGCCAAAGATGCAATTTATATCGTAGAGGTTTCCATCTCAATTGATCAGGGTTTGGATTCTCCAAAACAAATCGGATCAATTATTTATTAGCTCCACCGAACTAAGTGTTATTACCTCGCCCGGCGCTATAGTCAATTCCATGTTTGTTTTTGTTCCGATAGAAATTTCTTCAATTTGATTCTGATAATAAGGAGATGTTGTTTCCATGTATTTAAAGGATCCTTCCTGTAGAGGAAGTTCACATTTTTGAGGTACCTGTGACCTGTTCACAAGGACGATGGTTTTTCCCTGCTCGCCTGAGAATGCGGTTACTAAAATATCCTTATTATCTGAACCGGCTATTACCCGGTTCATTCCCTCCTGTACCCTTCTGCTAAAGGAGCCAAAAGTCCTTAGCTGGTAACCGGAAGGATAAGGAATAAAACCATTTGTTTCGTCCACGCCGAAAAGAGACCGGCTGGCATCATAGGAAGATTGTATATTGTTCAACAGGGTCCAGCAATACATAATTCCACATGCATCGGTTATGGTCAGGTTCTTATGGTATAATTGTGCCATGGTAAATGCTATGCGGTAGCTGTTAATCTGAAATATCGGACGGTTCACACAGAGTTCTGTGGACAAAAATGGCTTATCTCCAATAATTTGTTTAAAAACCGAAAGCAAAGAATCATATCCGTCCGGATTATGAAAATAAGATTGAAAATCATACATATGGGATGCTGCAAAATCAATGGTTTCCCATACTTTTTTATCCGATGTAAAAGCCCTTGCCGAAATCAAACCATTTGATAATTTACCCATATCCTGCTGGTGAATCTTAACTGCCTGAAATTCATTTTCATCCAAAGCTTTTCGCAAAGCAAGCGTCATGTTATGTGCCTTTTCTTCACCCATCCATTTTTCATTTTGAATACCGACAATGGCCGGAGGGTGGCCAGTTTCTGCAGTTGCTTTCTTGCAGTAATTGATAATTGCTTCACAATATGCTTCAATATTCAGCACTTTCTTCGTCGGTTTCACCCAGGGAGGAAACTTCCAAAACTCAAATATATTCTTACCACCCAATTCCTGTACTTTGCGGATATATTCAAAATTGCTAATTTCACTATTGGGGAAATTATCACCATAATAATGTACCGTAGCATCTTCCAGATTATCCCAGTTATCAAAATCACGGTTAAGTTTTTGCCCGTTAGGGTATTCACGATGAAGAAGCAGGTTGTATTCCTGTAAGTAGTCCCACCACATCTTTTTCCCTTTTTCACCAAATAATGCATAGGCAGTCGGAATTGCAATACCTCCAAATCCCAGCATTTGTTGCCTTTTATCTGACCAGTCGATGGTAATTTGTGTTTTTTGTACTTCCGGCCTTAACACTTTACCATATATCGTTGCCTTTTCACCTGCAAATCTCAATTGATGTTTTAAGAAATCCTGTAAACAGACCTGTTCCGTAACTTTTATGCCATTGATTACTATTTTGAGGATCATCTTATGGTCGATCGAAACGGTAATATTTTTAATTTCCCCGCTGTACCGGATGGTATTCAATAGCCATATCTTTTCAGGGTGTCTTGGAACCTGCAGTTTTTTGCTTTGCCAGGTATTGAGTCCATAGGAATCATAAAACCGTTGAAATACCCAGATTGTATCTTTCGAGATTGAAATTGTAAATCCGCCAAGTTTGCCTGTAAATAGCCATTCCAATCTACCTGTAGCAAGATCGAGCGTATTGAATTTTAGTTGACGTACGAACAGAGCGGGCAGGTTTTCCTTACAATACACGCCTGGCATTTCTGCTCCCCGTCCCCAGGTATCTATCATATTTGTTTTTGAGTCAAAGGAAAATGATTGCAAAACCTCAGAAGGGGGATTTTTAATATTACCGGGTTTCAAATCAACACGATGTAAATACTCATTCATAAAATCTCTTGTATTGGCCCTGTTGTAGTTATTTTTAACAAGAAACTCCGGCAGATCCTGACTGTTTAAGCATGAAATATTTAAAAGGAATAATGCTAATAGTTGTATTTTTTTCATTTTATCTTTATATGCCCCCGATTCTAAGATGGAATTAAATCATTGATGAATAATACAGCTTAGTAAATTTAAAAGACATTCTTCATTATTATTCAGTAGGACAGATCTGGTATTTGTCTACAATTTGGCCGTTTTTTGATCTTTCAAAATGGATACATGCTTCCGGATCTTCTATATTAATCACAAAACCCTCTTTTTTATCTATCTTAAAGGTCCATCGATCTTTTTTTTCACCTATGTTTACATTAATATCACGCTTCCCCTCAACCGGCATCGGGAGTTCAATGCGAATATCGGAAAAGTTGTTATCCTTTACTGCCTCAATAACCGTGATTATTTGAACAGGTAGTTTGCCCCTTCCCTTTATGATCGCCGTTGGAGTTGCCAGTCTTTCACCGGCCTGATAAATCCAGCCCTGCTCCGGATTCTCCTGACCCTTAATAATGTTAACTTCTACCGGTATTGTTGCCGCAGCAGTGAGTCGAATATTTTTACCATCCTCATATTGGGTTTGAATAGTTTGGTTATTTTTATCCACAATCACTTCATCTCCCGTAAAGTGATAAAGTGATTCGTAGTCATGTTCATCTTCACCCTGCAGTTCATCGATGATCAGCCAATAGTCGTTTTTCTTAAAGATCACATAGCGCGAATGTATCACCGGAATTTTTTCCGGCCCATAGCCATTTGTAAATGAACCACTGGCAAAATCAAAATTCTCATTAGAAAACCATTTCCCCTTTAGAGGAGATTTAGCCCGATGGGTAGAATGATCAGGAATCCGTTTTTGTCCAAAACCATCAATCAAAATGGTATTATGGGCGTAAGTACTGACAAAATATTCCCGCCATTTGTCCGGAATGTATAAACCTTTGCCACCATCAGTAAGAAAATCTCTCCCATAAGCTGAAACGCCGATATGCAGTTTATCTTCATGTTGGTGGCTCACCCCTGCCGGGCCGGCATCAAAAAACAGATACAGCGCCTGGTCATCCCACCCGCTTCGCATGACGGAATGCCCACCCCAGGGAAAAGTGACAGAAGTTTTCTGGGGTTCCGTGCCTTCTTCCCCGTTTGTTGCAATATATCGCATATCTGATCTTCCGAATAAGTCAGCACCGCGACGCATCCATCCCCGGATATCCAGCCGGTTAGCATCATTGGTAGGCGGGATCTGCCGTGCCGGCGTACTGATATACATCAGATATTCAAACATTTTTTCCAGAGTGCTTCGAAAGTTATCCGGTACGGGCGTTCCCGTTTTGCTTGCCACTTCATAGGCTTGGTAAAAACTATGCAGGCAGGCAATGTGGTAGCTGGTTGATAATTCGTGTTGCATGCCATCCGGGTAAACCTGTTTATCTAGTTGGTCAGAAAGTCGCTGTAACCCGGTTTCAGACCAAACAGGTGCTTTCTGAAATTCCGGGAAACCCATCCCTAAAATGGCCAGGCCGTTCGACCCGATAATTACCCAGTTGTTCACAAAACGCATCCCCGATGGGAAACGCATAATATGTTCCCCATGACTCCATAATGACGCGAGCATCAATTGGATCGCCTGAGTCTGAAATGAGGGGGAAGCTAAAAATCCAAAAAATGTTTTTGGCCACGTTCCCGCCATTCTAACACCCGCTTCCAGATTGCGCCAGCTGGGGACCCTGGTCAGGCGGAACGGCGGTGCCGGATTGCGTACAGTCCAGTCAATAACCTGTAGGTTGTATTCCCGGGCATAGGCCTCGTTCCCGGTGCTCATATATCCATTAAGTAACGTTACCCAATGTCCCATACGGTTCAAACCCCAGATCCATTCATTCGCCTCGGTTGGATTATTGCGGAAATCGACTCTCTCACCAAGATATATGGTGCTATCATGATAGTTGAATTCGTGTCTGAGAACTTTATCGGCAGCCTCATCTTTAGACGTGACTTTTTCAGGTAATTTTTGAGACCAGACCGGATTAGTTTTTCTGCGAAAATATTCCGCGACTTCATGTGCAGCCAAAAGTATCTTTTTTTCTTTATACGCTTTTTTTGCTGCTTCCAGACCCGGATAATCCAGATTGATCATACCTTCGAAAAAATGTTTTTGGAAATGCTCCTGATTCTGGACAAATAAGGCTGGGCTTAGAACCGTGTGCAAAACTGTTCGATCCAGCGTTTTTGGAATTTCTATTTTTTTGTATTCAACCTTTACACCTTTTAAATCAAATTGTCCCTCTGCTGTTTGTCCGTAGAGACCAAATTTTTTCACAAGAATCTTTCGTTCAGGTTCGGCGATCATCATCAATTGAGTTACCTGATAGGAGCCATACTCAGGCTCATTCTCCTGTTGTGCCCAGCCCCATTTTTTTAGACCCAGCTTCCAGGCCTGCAGGCTTTCTGAATCCTGATTTGATAATCCCATTGCCAGGAGACTTTTATGAATTACCTTATGATTAATCTCAGCAGGTTGTGGTAATTCACCGATTTCCCTGGTTAATTGGGTGGCCCGGTCTCCGGTAATGCTTCTTGTCCATTCTCTTTCCGTTAGAACCTCAGCGGCTGATAAGATATATGGCAATAGTACAAGAATTAATACGGAGAAAAGGGCACTGATTTGGGAATAGGATTTGAACTTTTTCATCTTTTTACCTCTGGATTTCGATAAAGGGGAAAGGATATTTAAAACGGGCACTCATGTCAGAATATAATTAAAAGAGTGGAAAAGATAAAAATTATCCAAAAGATTTTTTATATCATTCACTAACCTGGTTATGATTTTTTTTACCGCCGAGGCGGGCGGGACAAAATCTTTTTCTGATTGCAGCATCGCTGCGATATGCTATTGTAGCCGAAAACTTTGTTATTTTCGCCTCAGCGAATCGCCTCGGGAGATTAGCAAAGTTTTTACAAACTGAGAAGAAATTTTCTCGCAGAGACCCTCCAGCCGGCGGGCGCGGCGCGGAGTCGCAGCGATCCATAGATAAATTTTTAATTGGTTAATATCAATGATGCGAAATTGGATTTAAAATTAAATCTTTATTTTCAAAGATTATAAATAATTATTTCTCTGCGACTCTGCGGCTC
>SDBT01003502.1_pt1 | contig 27103 bp, 29 predicted proteins | sample 2277101 | NCBI WGS metagenome assembly SDBT01 (sample SAMN10404973, study PRJNA504765) | marine sediment metagenome | isolation source: marine sediment core GS10_PC15, 103 cmbsf | place: Arctic Ocean: Southern Knipovich Ridge | collected 2010 | reverse complement strand
ATAGATCTAAATGGAACATTTGGAACTGAAGTTTTATCTTTAACCCAGAAGTAATAAATCGTTTGTCCACTTTCACTCAGGGCAACCCATGATGGAGTCTCTAAATCTTTAACTGTTCCTCCTCTTGAGAAATCAAAAACATCTTTGGATTGTAAGACAAATGATTCCCATTCACTTGGTGGAACTGGAGATCTTACCCATTCATAAACATCAATAGTGGTACCTGGAAATATACCTCCCCAATTCTGATATTTGTATTCTAATGAACCCTGTTCATAATAAACAAATGCAACTGTTGATAAATCCCACCATACTCTACCTACCTGTTGATCGCCCCATGTTCGTTCAACTATTGTATCAGCCACTGGTCCATTATTATATTTTGCAGGATCATTTTCTAACTTAAAGAAAATTTCTGTATCCGCAATTCCAGGAATAACGCCTTTATATGGATCATTCAAAGTTAATCTGGAAACAATTCTGTCCCTAATTTCATCATAGACTAAACCATTATTGATTTTGTTGACATCGATCAATTCTTCTTCAGATCTAATTGTTCTGTCAACACCAACAACCGTTTGATGAACACTCCAGCCATTTACGTCTGAATCAAAATAAAGTTTATGGTTAGGATATTGAGCCTTCAACGTCGTTAAGTTTGTAGTGTCCGCAAAACGAACAGTTTCCCACTGAAGAATTGCACCTTGTGTAATTGAAGTTTGGACTAAATTATCAATAATAGGTCTCAAAGTTATTGAGGATGTTCCAAATGATTCTGCAATACCTACTTCTCTACCGCTGTCACCATCAAATACAAAAATATTTTGCGTTAATGTATGAGGTGTCAAATAATAAATATCAATAACCTCACCAAGAAGAGGTGCAGTTGTAAATGTAATTTGAGCTATTCCAGTAACACTAAATCCTGATGTCAGATTTCCATCTATGGCAGCAAATGCCGCAGTATTCATATCAATAGTTGCATTCACATTATAAATTGTAGTTGTGTCATCACCAGTAAATGTTTCTTTGGCAAATATATCTACAATTTGTAAATCAGATAGTCTAGAGAACGCAAATACATTTGCTTTCGCTTCCAAAGTCATTACATCCCATGAATGTCTACCCAAATAATTAGCTTTATCTAATGCAACCCAAACAGTTTCATCAGCTACCGCATCAAAGACAGCATTGGTATCATCAAGCATGTCCAATGGATTTGAAGCGATATATGTTATTTCACCAAATTGTGGGAAACCTGCATTAGGCAAATCTCTTTTATGTCTTATATTTTTAGCTCGTGTTGTGAACTTATTAATATTATTAATGTCATTCGTAACAACCCATCTTTCATCATTTGGAACAATATCTAATATTATATCAGTATCTATGTCTGCACTGGATCCTCTTGTAAATCTGACTATTTGAGGATTATTCTTAATATCAGATGAAAGCATTCTCAATTCAAAATACTTTTGAGATTCTAATGCACCATATTGATTAACACGAATTGCCCATTCTTCAAGAAAACTCACATCTTTGTCTGAAGTTATTGCTGTTGATCTAAATAGTCTATTCAAAACATTACGTGAACCTTTTTGCTTAATAAATCCTTGATAGAACTGATATTGTGTATCTCTATCAATAAGCAAATTATCCATATATTCTCTTCGTTGATATCCAATCAAATGTCTTGCAACATCTGTAATGTCATCATTCTCTGAGGGATCCTCAATATCAAAATAGGTTCTAAAATCATTTGCCAATTTCTCAAAATTAGGAATAAGATTATTATCAGAATTTGGATCAACTAAGAACCCTGGTGCATCCAAACGGCCTGTCCAATCACCTGATACCTGACCAAATGCTTTTAATCTTTCCTGTCGTAAATTAAATAGTGGTGAATATAAAATATCATTGAATCTTGTTGTATTCTTAAAGAGAACAATGTTTTCAATTTCTGTAATATTTAATCTTAATGCATAAATACCTTGTTCATTATTTGGCATAACTTGGAAAAGTCCCTCATTTCTAAAGACTGTGGTGTGAACAGGTTTAATAACTCTTCCCGCTCTGTCTAATATAGAATAAGTTCCCCGTATTATTTCCTCAACATTAGAGACTCTGCCCTGAATAACGGTGTAAGTAACTTGATTGGCTGCTGGTGATAGTGAAATAAATGCGCCTTCATCTAATAGATCGTCTGCCCAGAAAAGGAATTCTTTACCTGAGTTTTTCCAGTTAAGTATTTCATTTGATGTAGAATCAAAAGTATCAAATGTCCAACCATCAAATTCTAAAAATCGCCCGTAAGATATAAGGAAATCAAATATCTCTTGTTTAGTTTCATATTCAAAACCATATGGGACTTCAACTAATGTATCAAAAGGTGAATTCTTATATTGCTTGACTGTGGTGCCACCAACTGTTACTGAAGTAAAAGCACCATCTATTTCACTTGGTATTGTCCTGAAATATGGGAATATAGAGTCATATCCAACAACCTGATAACCAGTACCTGTCCATTCAACTATTACACCACCATAAAATACCTCAGTTACTGAGTTTGATTCATGGAGTTCAATATTAATATCATCATCTCTTACAAAAATAACTTGCGTTGATGCAGTGGAACCTGGACTTGCTGAATCTGCTTTGAATTGTAATGTTGATCCATAAACAAAGCTCGCCGCCCGCCAACCTAATGAAACACCTAATCCTCTGAGAGAATTTCCTATTGAGTCTGAAATATCAAGTCCAATAAATTGTAATCTGTTTGAAATCCATTGTTGAACACCTTCAGTAATGAATGCTTCTTTATTAACAGTTTCAGAATCTACAATTAATTCTGCGTGACGAGGTCTGTAATCAAAATCACCATTAATGATTTGATCTTTGTTGATAACCGCATGTTCTAATGATTTCGTATCCCATCCAAGATTTATGAACTTAGCAGGCTTTAACAAATAATTAATTTGTGATACGAAAAAAGATCTTTCAGTACTGCTCCAAAATGCTGTCTCTGCAGGTGACCAGTCTCCTGCTTGCCAATCAGATTGTGCTTGGACTATGTTTGGTTCTGTTTTAGCAATACCAATTTCAAATGGTGATAGCAAATCACCTGCTGAATCGACTGGTAGAATTACTGACAATCCATCTCTTACATATAATGGATCTATTCCAATTCGTGTTCCCTGACGAATGTTTCCAAGACCAAGATCTAACCACATCTTATCGTTAGTTGATAGGTAAGGCGCAGCGCCATATTCTGTTTGCCACCAGGATGGTTCTTCGGAAAAACCTAACATTTCCCAAGGATCTGTGTCAGGTCGGAATGTATCATAATAAAACATATAGATTGCACGCCATGAACCAATAAGTTCATCACCATCAACAGATCTAACACCTGTCCAATTCCATGTCTTCCAATCACCCTGATCAAATGTAGTAGTATTATCAGTCCATTCAATTCCTGATTGTAATGCCCATGTTGTAAATATTGGAACTAATACTGCCGCATATTCTTTAAGCGTATAGTCACTTACTCTAAACTTACCAGGTAATACTTCACTTACATCAAAAAATACTTCTCTGTCTAATTTAAATTTTTCCTGAATTGTATTATAGATACGAGTTTCAAGTTCTAATATAACATCATCTCTTCTATCACCATATTCAAAGTATAATGAACCATCATGGCCCCGTATTACTTTCTTAGGCTCAGTATAAGTATTATCAACAAACCTCATTGGTCTATATACTCTTGTTAAACCAAGTGCAGCACCTGTTGCTGGAAGAAATGATCCAGTAATATCTGCATAATGTCTAATTTCTAATATATCTGATGATGTAACTGCTGTTGTCAATACTACAAGGTTATTGATAATTGTATAATCATAACCTATTGTCAATAAATTACTATTAGAGTAAACAGATATTGCTGCACGTTTAGGTAATGCTGAGTCAAATATAACTGTTCCTGGTAATGCAAAAGATGTACCACCTAGCGTATAAGATACAGTAGTAAAATTTGAGCCTTCAGGAAGTGTTCGTGTGTTAATAAACGGAAATAATGTTGTATTCTTTTTTGAGGTGTTAATGATTGATATTGCATCATCAAGCCATACAGCATCAGATAATGTTTCATCCATACCTTGATTAATGAATGTTTCAACTTTTTTTACTATCTTATTAAGATAGCGTCTATACTCTCTTGACACATACCTACTTGCAAGCATGAAATCATAATTTTCATTTGATCCTAAAAGCATCAATTTTAACATTGACGCCTCATTTTGAACAATTAAATTGCCTGCAGCAGGATCTCTTGGTGTATCTCTATAATTTGTCTGGGCAAAATTTGGACCACTGATACCTGTTTGATTCTCAATTATTGAAACGAAATGTTTTAACGTTTCACTTCGTGTTGTTTGTGTAATTGATTCATAATCAGGATTACCCTGGAGGTTTAATGGAATTTCATAGAAGATATTATCTAAATCCTGAGTTGATTTGATTGCACTTAGGTACCAAGTATTGTTATATACATTTGTTACAAAATCTTTATAATAATAGTAACCTTTAATATCTGCAAAGACTAATGATTCTACTTCATATCTATAAATTTCAGTATGGATGTTATTTTCAAATAATATTTCTGCAGTTTGTTGGAAGTTTCTGTAAGTTACAGTAAATCCAAGTTCAGTATCAAATACATCATTACTGTCACCAACAATATAACTGAAGATTTTGCTTCCTGCAAATGTAGAATTTCTGTAGGTATTTTGATCACCTAAAAAGTTTTGATCTGAATCATAAAGATTAAATAATGGTGGTTGATTATCAGTAAGTTTTCGCTGTGTTGAAATATAATTAATGCCATCAAAATGTAATTCTAACCCTTTGTCATTACCAGCCAGGATAATTACTTTCTCACCAAGTACAGGTGTGCCAGTAACGTCTACTCCTGCAGTATTAATTACTAAATTATAAACAAAGTTGCTGGGCGTAACTTCAATTTGACCAACATTATAAACTCTATTGTCCACACCAGTGATCAAATCTGCTGTGACTAATATAGAATCATTAACAGCAAGAACTAAACCATCTATTGAGTATGATCCAACAGGTTGGCCGTGAATATCTGCAAATACATTTGTTGATGAATCTTCTAAATATGTTGCTTTCCTGGATGCAAATATTCCATAATTAAATAATTCAAGATTTTCCTCAAATTCAATAATTGGTCGTTTAGCCTGTCTTTCCAGTTGTAACGCGAATGTTGGTGTCAATACTGTAATTACTGCATCCCATGGAAAAATATCCCAAGGATCTGCATCCCAAAGCACAGGTGCATCTGATGAAATTATGGTGTTAGCTTCTTGATCAATGAACGCCAATACATTTTTGTGATACCAATGATTTGTTCGTGACCAAGGATTCTCATCTCTTGATTCTCTTGATATAGTAATATATTCTTTGTCTGCGGTAGCTCCAGAAAATTCAAGAGGAGTTATATTAGGATCTAGTAAATCAAAGTTAACAAGAACAATTCCACGACCTACACCTTCAACGATATATGTATTATTTTGAAATTCTGCTGTAATATTAACACTACCAAAAGTAATTTTCATACCATTAGCAAATTTAATATTGTTTGGTGATGTATAAGATACTTGACCTAAGATATCTTCATTTACATCAATAGCATTAGATACTTCAGCTGTAATAGTAACTGGAGTAGGTCCTTCTGGTGCCCAGAAATAATTAGAGAAGTTTAGATATTTGTCAATATCAATTGGCGGAGACCAACTATAATATTTTTGATCAAATAATCTACTGTGATTGGATACATCAGCACCTTGAAAACGTAAATGATTAACAATGTCAGTATAAACACTTGTATCATCAACTTCATTATCTATTGTAGAGGTCATAGTAGGCTCTAATTGATAGAATTGCCTTTCTGAAGTTGGTTCAACAAGATAATAATCTGTCTCACTGTCAAAGAAAGAAGGAATTCTGCCTATATAGCCAGAAATCTTTCGTTTTGTATCTGATTGAATTAATGGATCTACTGTTGAACTAAAGAATTTTGATAACTGATCATTGTTTTGAAATATCTCAGGTAACAGATTAATTAATTTACGCTTCTCAGCCATACTTGTCCTTATCTTTTAAGTATTTATCTGGTTATAAAGTATATTGTTAATTTAATTCTTTCCTGGCACTTTTTTCAATAACATCCAATTCAGGCCAATCATAGCCTTTTAATTTCAACTCGGTTACTAAATGTTTTACCAATAACCAATGACCTGTTTTTACATAGCTAAATAATTTTAATATAATTACTTTTTTTCTCATCCTATCTAAATTAGGCCAATGGACATATAAAAATGAGCCTAATTCTTTCTTAGCACTTTTTTCAATCATGTCTAACTCGGGCCAATTATAGCCTTTAGTTCTTAATCCAAAAATCACAAATAATATTTCTTCCCATTTATTTTCACGAACCATTCTCAATAATATTCTAATTGATTTTTCTTTTGATAATACTAGAGAATGATATAATATATCAGGTTTTAGTCTCTGTAAGTAAGGATGAGATTTTTTGGTTAATAAAGCTATTATAATTTCATTTTTATATAATTTACTTGCTCGACTACTATGTAAATTACCCCATTCATGCATCATAGTTTCAAAGAATGGCCCAGTCTGCAAGGTATTTGTCAAAGAAAGAGGATGACGAAAATCAATTTCACTTAGTCGCATCAGTTACCTATGCGTAAATTATTGACCGTCAGGTTCTCAACTATCTGTATATTATCAGGTGTTGCTCCAGAGATAAACAATTCATCTGGTTCAGATTTAACTTGGAATAAGTTACCAAATGCAGATTCTGCATTTAACGGAACGATAACTATGGATGAAATTATTGTAGCCATTCTTTGATGTATAAACGCTGCCAATTCTGTATAAAAGAACGTTTCACCAAAGTCCCAATTTACAATGGCAAAATACTCTTCCATTAAATTAATGATTCGAGATTTAATTTCATTATCCGAAATACTTACACCATTATTCTTAACAACTTTAAATGATGCCTTTAATTCTTCCTCAGCCTGATCACCAAACAATATCTTATATTTTACGGCGCGCCAAATAAGTTGATCTGAAATCATTTTAAAATCTTCTATATCGTTAAACGATAATCTTAGAGTGTCAGATGTTGCAGGCTTTGGTTTAGATAATATTGATGCGCCTGACAACAACCAAACTCTAAAATCTTCATCATATGTTGTAGTCAAAACAAATATATCAATAATATTAGAGAGAGATGGGTCAACTCTATCTTCTCTATCTACAAAATGCTTCCATTGGAATATTAGATCCGTTCGACCAAATGCATTAAACTCATAACTCGTTGAGACGTTTATCCAAATATTTTGATCAGCATCAAATTGCCAGAAGACACCCACAGTTTTATCTACTGCATCAAATACAAAAACAATATCATCATCAACAGGATTAGGCGGAACACCAGGCGTTCCAATTATTGGCGTTGTTGTCTGCCACTGTGACGATGGAATATCAAATGGAACTAGATATTCATATCCATCTATTGAAATAGTTCTTTTCCAAAATATATAAGTTCCAGCACCGACAATTTTTACAAATACTTGTGGATCATCTTGAGTTCCATCCTGATCAGCATCACGCATTTTTACTTTAATACGTCTTGGTTCTATATAACCGTCTGGATAAACAAATGAATCATCTATCTCTACAAACAAATCAGTCTCTAACGGATCATTTGATGTTGGCTTTGAATTTGATTTAAGAATGCGAATCTCGTCTGATACAGCCTGACCATTATCAATATTTACAGTTCTATAATTGCGATCAAAGAAAAACCTTACATCTTCTTCACTTTCCCAAATGTATGTCAATCCTCTGCTATAAAATTTCCATGAAGCAGAGTTATATTCAACTCGTAATAACCAACTTTCATCTAAATTCAGACCTGATTTATCCTCTGCATTAGATCTATCATAATCAGATGTTACAGGGGCCAAATCCTGTGACTCAATAATATACCAGGATGATTCTACAAAATCATAACCTAGACCGAATGTGTTCTTAAGATCAATTTGTTCTGTAATCAGCCCCTCTTCTGCCGTAGTCAATGAGGTTGAAAATACAGGTATAACTTGTTTGACTATCCAAACATTATCATCTAATCTTTCATTTACTATTACTGTGCCTGTTCCGTCTGGTAAATTACCATTACCATTATTGGTCAGTGACGTTATTTTAATCCAGATGCCATCAGAAGTTGAATCAGTTGCAAGGACTATATTAATTAGTGCATCCTCTTTCATATACCAATATGGATCTAATTGTCCAGTGCCTATTAATCGAATTACACTATTCTGTTCAAAGAACCCAGTTGATCCATTTGCTATTTCAGTCGTTGTCTGCCAAAATAACCTCTGAGTTCCTATTAGATCAAAGTTAGTCGCCACAACGCCTTCTTCAGTTACAAAATTTTCTAATTCAGTTGATGCCAGAGCAGGATTTATAAAATCAGAAATAATCTGTGATGCTGTAAATGAAGATGAACGAGAAAGTTCAGTTATTATAGTTTCAATTTCTCTATAGAAAATACCATCATCTGAAAACACGTTTGTATTTTGTATTGTTCCTGTTGGATCATTGATGTTAATAAATCTACTATGCCCACTATAAGTTCTATTAGTTGCTTTAATCTTCAAAGCATTAGATGATTTGATTAATGGAAATACATTATAATCTTCACCATTAACCATTCTGTCTTGAGTATAGAAAAGTTGTGGCGCTCTAAGTTTGATATCAGCTATTGATTCTGTTGCTGTAGCATTATCGATAGTAACTTCTAACGAGTATGTAAAAGTTAAATTAAATGCTTGACCAATAGTATTTGTATATGGAATAGTAACTGTAAAATCCTGTATATCCTGAGGTTTAATCTTTAATGGTAAACCATTAGAAACTCTATACCATGATCTATATATACCCTGGGGAATATTTCCAAATCGTCCATCTGCAAATCTATATGAAATTTGATCTTCCTCTCTTGGAAGAACTGTAAATATGTCACGTTCTAATTTATCAATAGCATTGAAAATAATGTTGGAGCTTGGGGCCACAGTAGGAACTTGTGTCCATTCAGTAATAATTTGACCAAGCTCATTTATTTCTTGGAACCAAACATCTGATTGATTGATATTCTTAATATTAATATCAATTAGTCTGTTTTCTAATGGAATAGATAACTCAATATCTTGGAATTGAAGATCACCTTGCTTAACAGGAAGGAAGAATCCTGTAGTTAAGCTGTCATTACCTGCACCATCATTTCTATAAATTACCCTAAATGCTTTAAATGGGTCTGGCTCCAATTCTGAGAAAGTTCCCAGGTCTTCAAAATCACCATTGACAATTTCCATTGCCACTGCCAAACCAGAAACTGTAGTTTTGAATGGGAATACAACATTTGCTCCAAGGATATTATTAAGCTCATAAATCTCAGTTGGTATATTACTCACTTCACCTTTTTTAACTGGTGTACCAAATGGATTTGTGGGATTAAGTGCTGAATTCAAAATAAGTAAGAATTGTTCTAACCAATCTGTGTTTGTAGCAGAGTTCCAATCAATCGCAATACCTGATAAATTTATGTTTTCACTATCTAAAAGTGGTTCATTCGTTTGAATTGATTGAATTTTAACCAAGCCAAACCCAGGAAAGTTTCTTTGTGGGGTATATGACAACATTCTTGCCAATCTTAAAATACTGTCTCTACTTTCAGCAGTGTCTAAGAAATTTTCCCGTGTATTTAAATCCATTCTAAAGGCTAATGACTGTCCTACATATGCAAGCAAGTCGATAATTGCAACAAATTCTGAACTTTCAATCCAGTCATTGAAATCTTCAGGATAATTGATTCTGATATACTCAATGAGAACGGTCCGAATTGAATCGAAGTCATATGATACGAAATTGACTTGTTGAAATGCCTGATAGACTACGGTCCAATCCTCGGCCGTGAAAAGATTTGTCTGTCTTGGATTAATTGCGATTACGCCCTCCTCACCCATTTAAAGGTTCTAATTCTATCCTAAATTCTTTTTATTATTTATCACCTAATTAACATAGCTTTTATTTCAAAAATGTCTTATAGTGAAATATGATTCGTGTAGAAATGGGATGGAATAAGCCATATGATCCTTGTGGAGTTAGAAGGATTGCCGAAGATCATTATGAGATTACCATATCATGCAATAATAGTCACGAATTTCTTGATTTTATAATAACTTTTTTTGATGAAAAAGATATGTGTAATTTTCGAATATATGTAATTGATGAAGAAACCTTCGCATTATTGACATTGACTGTAGATTTTGGTTGACTTCTGCCAAAATCCCTATTATAATGAGAGTTGAAATAGAAGGAGTTTGAGATGACAGACGACCTGATCAAACGTGTTCGCAATATGATGGGTGTGAAACCTAGTGAGCCTGCGCCAAAGAAATATCAATTCGCTCCTGGATATACACGGTGCATGGATTGCCGTTGCAGAGGTAATGGTGAATGCAAGGGTGAGAACAGAGCAACTCGTGACGCATGGCGCGCAATAATGGATAGGGGTTGAGAGGATGAAAATGTGGCGGCAAATCATAACGGGCAAGAAAGTTGGGACAGCTCGACGATTTGAACTCCTGGTATGGTGTAGTGAAGATGAATTCGTTGAATACCAACTTGCATATTCCGACACAAAACCAGGTGGATCAACATGGTCAATGATTTGGAAAAGTCGTGACGATGGTCCGCTATTCTATTATCCTGACCTTGAAGAATATATATGGTTCTTCAACGGCGAACGAATGCCATTCAAAGAATGGTTCGCTTGTATCTCATTGAATCTGGGAAATGGTCCCAGGCGCGACGAGGAGGAGCAAGCCATGTTGCTGTTGCAATATGCTTAGAAAGATAAAGATGGTACTGAAGAAAGGCCATTGGCAATTCATTATACGGGACTAACTGATGCATAAAATAAAAGCATTACTCAATCCTAAGATGAATGGTGATTCCAAATTCAGACCTTCAGAACTTACCAGGTTCAAATCCATTTTTGATTATGAACTTATTCTTAAATGTAATAGTCCAACAGAATTAGATATTTTATGTGAAGATATATTTACTGAAAGAGAAAAACTCGAGATTAGGGATAAAGCGAACTGCCAAGGCATAGGTTTGTGGTTTGAAGGTTCATATCTTGTTAGTGATGAAAAATTAACTATGTTGGTGTTGACCTATGCCTAGAATTGTGGTATTTTTTGCTCCTAACATAGAAACTGAAGGTATTTTCCGTGATATAAATTTAGAAGATACATTGTGGTGGGAAGCATGGAAAGTTAAATATGTGTTCACCCTAAGGTTTGAAGAGGAGAAGGAATTACTAACTTTTTGTAATTCTAATTTTGATGAATTTGAGAAAACAAAACATAGTCGAGTTTATGATATTACTGAGGAAAAATTAGCCATGATGTTTTTGCAATATGCCTAATTAGATTTCAGCAGTGTTACCAAATTCAGTAATTGTTCGTCGGTCAAATTCCAAACTAAATGTCTCAACTACATCAAATGGATGATAGGTTACTGTGGCCTGAATTACAATTCCATGTTCAAAGGTATCTGCTATAACCTCATCTACTGTAATACGCGAATCTAAATTTAGGATGTTAATTGTATCTTCAACAATTATATCACGCAATTGGTCTGTGAAAGGTTCAAATAATGAATCCCAAATAATTGATCCAAATTGAGGGAACATTACACGTTCACCTTTTCTTGTATGAAAATGATTAAATAAATCTCGCTTGACGATTTCTAAATCATATACAATATCTTTATTGTTTTCAAAACTGGAAAAGCCTTTGAAAAGTTGGGTTCGTTGTACTCTATCATTCATGTATGTATTTACCTATTGACATACTATCGAAAATGCTCTATTATGAACGTATGACAACGATTATATTAACAAAATATTGTGTTTTTGCAGACACCGCAGCCACTCAGAATGGTAAGATTAGTCATGTTGTGAAAATTTTTAAACGTGGTGATAGGCTTGTTACAGGTACTGGAGCATATGAGATTGTTAAAAAGTTTAGATCCGGTTGGCATCGCTTCATGCTAGAAACATTAGGCTTCACAATTTGTGAAGTAAATTTCAAAAAGACTGCAAAAAATGATCACACTGTCGTAATTTTTGTCAGTGAATTTGACACGGTTGTATATAATATCAGATACAAACAATTCATCAATGATGGTTCAGGTAATAGAATTACTATTGCTTACAAACATCAAAAAACAATTCATAGATTTATTGGCGACAATGGAGCATGGTTAACGGGAGGTTCTGGAATGGACCATGCAAAGGATTATTTAGATATTCCAAATTCTAAACTTGAAATGGAGTCAGGAAGGATAGCTCCTATATGCCGAGAAGCAATTCAATATGCTGCATCGATACGTAATTGCACTTCAAAATATGTTCTTGATGTTGAGGTTCCTAAAGAAACATGGATTGGTTCAGTTCTAAGATCATTCATGTTGTTTATAAATGGTGAAACGGAGATAGAAATAGTATGATGAGACAATTCACAGACGGCGAACAGAGTGTCCTAAATAAAGTTGATCGTGGAGATTGGATCATAGGCAGTTTTTATTTAGAGAACGCACGACGTTTAATTAGCGAAGGCATCTTGGAACGAGTTGTCGGAAGTAATACCTATGGCTTTATGTCATACCCCAAAGTTAAATTTAGGAGAGTCAAATGAGTTACGGAGCACAAAACCAAAATACTTGCATAAAAATTATTTACGACGACGGATCATGGCAACCTGTTTTGCCTGGATATTACATTGAAGATGATGATTCTCCCACTCTCGTCAATGACATTGAGATGGCAAAAAAATATAATAAGCCAGCAGGATTTTATTTTCATCATCCAGACTATGGGACTGTTTTAGCTGCTGATTTACAATCTGTTAGGATTGAGGCTGAAATTTTTGGTGGTAAGGTTGTCCTAAATTGATATGCATAAAATTCGTTTGCTTCGTACTAACAAATTGACGTTTATTAAACGAGTGGCAGAGTCTCCTCTGATTGATGGAACAATTTGGCAAGATGAGTATGATCGCAAATATAATTTTACCTGGAATCTATTTGCAAATTTAAAAGATTTACCAATAAATTTTGAATTAAAAAATGTTGAGCATTGCGATGTCTTAGGTTATTATGAAGTGACCGATGAAGAACTTGCGCTATTATTATTACAATTTGGTTGACCTTTTCACCAAATCTTGTTATAATATAGGCATAGAGAAACACAACGGAGGCAAAAATGCTCTACATCATTGAATACGACGGTAAGGTATCGGTAACCGATGATCACGAACAGGCCAGGAAGAGTAAATCAAATGGACTTCTAGTGCTCAGTCGGCATGATTTCGAGACCTTCGAGCAAGCTGAATCGGCTGCTGAACTTGCCAACGATAGAGCTGGAGACGAGGTCATATATATCGCAACTGATGGTGGTCGTGGTCTTTGGCCGCGTTTTGATGTGCAGACAATTCCGCAGGTTGGTGATTTTGTTAGCCGCGGTTTCAACGGTGATTATTACCCGGTTGGCACCATTGTTAGCGTTGGTGCTGGCAAGCGTATGGTGGTCACCACTGACAACGGCAGCAAGTTTAACCGCTTCCGCAAAACCGGCACGTGGAAAGAGATCAACGGCGGGTTTTCGATGGTGCGTGGCAACATTGATAAGCGTAACCCCAGTTTTTGAGGTGATGAAATGAACTTAATGAAACAAATCAAAACATCAAAAAAAGATGCATTTGCATTTATTGAATACATGGAGGCAAATGGATATGAAACGACCAACCAAGAGGGATACTTTAGCTTTAGAAAAAATGGTATCTTGAATATCAATTATGCTGTTTCAATTATGGGCGGTTATTTCATTGGTGTGCGATTGTCAGATGACTAAGAAGAAAAATACTCCTGCGCTTCATAATCCTGTGGCGCAGGATCTCCACACAAGCGGATTATACCGTCCGAAAATGATTGAGAATAAAAAGAAGAAAGAGATCCGCAAAATCAAACATAAGAAGACTGATGAATGAATATCATATCCGTATATTTTAGAAAGCATGCCGAAATACAGGATTCTTTTCTAGAGTGTGAGACAAAATCAAATGTGACACATCGATTGCGGGTAAATGATGTTCACGAAACTCAAATTTTGGATCAATATGAAATTGTAAGTGACAAACGATATTTCATAGTTCGTATGAATGATGATCAATTGGCAATGTTCATATTAACTTATTGTGGATAAAGATGAGAATTGTATCTATATATACAGGTTATGATGTCTTTTCTGTCGATGATTGGATTGAGCCTTATTTTGCCTTCGAGTTAAATCACAATGTGACTAACAGAGTATTTGTCACTTGGCTTAGAGAAAAAGCTGATGAAATGATGGCAGATTATATTGAGGTTGATAGAGATTGTCGAATTTATAAAATGACTGAAGAAGAATTTGCCTTATTTATTTTGACCCATGCTTAAATATCTTGATCAAATATACTTCTACCCAATGCTCTGTAACTGGCAGTGGTTGCATTACCGTCTGATCTTGACTCACCACTTTTAAATAATGCTGATGATCCACCTGCACCGCCAAGATGAGCTGCCATTAGGTATCCTGATTTATCTGGTAATGACATTGATTTAACAGGCACACCCTTATTCTCAAGCGTCTCGCAATTTTTATTAGTGAATCGCACAATTGCCAATTCCTGTGCATCTGCACTTGCTAGATAATCTTCTATGCTATTAATTTGTGTATCCTCGTCTACACCATCTCCAACTGTTATAAGCGGTCTGCCCTGATCATCTTTCCAATTTTTAGGATCATTCAAAGCCTTTTGAAAATTCTGTGAACCAGACAAAGGTGTATCCTGTCGTATAAATCCAATGTCCTTCAATGCTATTTCTCCAAACTGATATTTGCCAGAATATCCCAAACCATTTTGTATCGTGTATCTACCACCTGATTCTGAACCTGACAATGCACCAAGCCATTTTCTTGTTTCATCTTCTGACATACCACATATAGTTCCAGGTAAAGTTCCAGAGAATGGTATAACTTCACTGGCATCTACTAATGCTCCCCGTGTATCTCCATCTGCAATAGTCTGCCCTTGCGGATACGAAGCTCTACCACCTGAGCTGTCTGCATTAAGAGAAGTGTTTGATGCAAACGTATGAACGTCCCAAGGCTCATGTTCAGGTGTTCTCTCAGGTAATTTAGGTGTTTCTGCCGTATCTGCGGTTGCTGCTGCCGGACCATTCAAATCAACTCTTGGAGCAGTTACCAAGAAATCGCCAGATGCATTTATATTAAAGGTTGAGGTACTCGTCTGTTTCATTGTACTACCTGTCCTCAGATTCATATCTCCGCCAGATTCATGTGTAGTTTCTTTATCTGATTTAACATCAAGGTTGCCAACTGCTCGAGTAACTATATCTTCACCAGCCGTTGTATGAATAGAGCCGCCAGCTTCCATAATAATATCCTTGCCAGCCTTCAATGTTATATCACCATTTTCAGCATGAACTGACACATTACCTTCCGAATAAATATCAACGTTGCCGCCATATTGATCTGTAATTTCTAACCAAGTCTTACCGTTCCTCGTTATAAAGTAAATGAATCCTGTTGTATCATCAATAAGAATCTGAGATCCATTTCGTGTTCTAAATCTTATAAGTGAGTTTTCAACATCACCATTGGTATTTGTGAATCCATCATCCATAACAAAATGATGACCACCAGGAGATAATATGCCATAGACTTTAGCAGGACGTTGCTTATGCGTCAAAGATGTTTCTACTGTATCAGTACCATAGTCACCTTCTCGACGTGCCGTTGAGAGGCTAATACCACGTAAATTATCAGTCTGTGTTCCCTGCTCAGTCAAAGCCTCATCTAACGGTTCAAATTTTGGTTTAGGTGAAGTGGAAGTTGCCCTAGTTGTTTTTCTATTTGTTTCACAATTTCCTCCTCCTATTCCAGGAATCATATTATTCATTTGCTCATCAAAAAGGCAACAAAACCAAAAACCTCTACCAGGATCCCCATTGGCAAAAAATATTCCCACTTGTACATTTCGATCTGGCGGAACACCCCACCAGCCATACGATTTTTGTGTTCCCGCAAATGTATTTTCATTCGAATTTTGACCCACATCAGTTGCTCCACCAAACATACTGGCATATGATACTGTTATCCATGTGGATGGATTAGTTTCTTGTGACACATCAGCACAAAGCTCAGGTATCCACACTTGCAATCTTCCCATACATTGAGCATCAACTGAATTTTTAACTTTACCTATATAGATTTTATCCCAACCTAAGGCTCGTGACGTTGGATGACTAAGATATGTATCTGGTGTTTTATACGTCCTACGAGTTTTCATATTTTAGTCCTTAATACTCGCAAATCTGTTAACGCTTCTTTTATACCTGATAATTTTTGGGTAAATAGGCCACCATCAAATGTGCTCTCAACTCTGTATATCTGATAAATTCCTGTATACAAATCATTATCCTCAACTTCATATAACCCATGTGGATTTTCTGGCTTTGGTGACTTCATATTTAGTACCAATAAATTATCTCTATATGTAGGATCCATTGCCTTGCTGTCTTGTATATCTGTATTTGGAATAATTGGTATCCCTAATGATCGTCGTTCAAATTTACCGCGTCCTATCCACCAGGGATCACCTCTGATTTCTAAATTGAGATTAACCATCTCTGCATTTACATAATAGTTCAAATATGTTGCCATAAATGCTCTTGTGCCACTAGCTTCTCCTTCAACTGCAAACATTTTTGTCAAATCTTCTCTTGCAGGATCAAATCTTAATGAATATATAATTGCACCTGTATTTGGTTCAGGAGTATCAGATGCTCTAAAACTATTTGATAAATTTAAAGTATCTATATCTTCAATAAATCTAGGATTTACAATTGTGCCTCTGGCAGCATTTATTTGATTGGTGATGTTGTTTACTTCTGCTATTGTTCTACCAGGAGCGGCGCCATTGGGTAAATTATTAAGTTCTTCTACTAATGCACGTTCTTGACCGGCTGCTTCAGAAATGACGCTTATTTCATCTGTTGGCGGAGGCAAATTTGATTCTAAATTAGCTTTATTAATGTCTGTTAAAACTTTTCTACTGTCAAGTAAATCTTTTGTAAGATCGGCTCGACGTTGAGGTAAATTTTCTACTCCGTCAGTGCTTACTCTTCGACCACTATCTCCAGCAGCATGAGTATTTAATCCCATATGAATAGGCATCTCATTATACCACATCAACGACAAATCTAAATCAAAATTCAATACTTCAGTATTAAGTCCTGTAAAAATATAATGATAAATTTTTCTAATTTCAAATGTATCAACCAATTTTGTAAATCTACCTTCTTGAAATTGGATATCACCTCTGTCTACATCACCAGCACTCCTTACAACAGTAAATGGTTTTATGTTAAATTTATAATGACGTGCATAATCCTGTCGTCTAATATCATAATTCAAATACTCTACTTCAGTTTCTATAGTCCATAGTCTTGTAAATGAATCTCTTTTAATTGTTCGATCTGCATTAACAGGCATTTGAACTTTTGGTTCCCATTCGGGTGTAGCCACCATAAGATTTTCAACTAATGTGACAATATCAAATCCTTTAGGAAGATTTATTAATTTTTCATCATCGTTTTGTGTTAATGTTGATGCATTTCTTTTTGGATCTGAAGCGCCGCCGCCAAATTTTAAATCTTTAATTTCATCGTCTATTATAAATGATATCTTGTCTATTTCTTGATATAATATATCTTTATAAAGGCCATGAAAATCATTCATAGTTCTTTCATATTGTTGAAAAAAATGTTCGATTGTAATTGCTTCTCTAATAGAGATTGAAAAGGGTGCAATTGCTGTATAATTCATTGTACCAATATCATCAGTTGCAATCGCGTCAAATACATATGTTGATCCATCTGCTCTAACACTTGTTTGCATATCAAAAATTTGTATTGACCATTTTCTTGTACCTTCAGGAACAATAACTGGAACACCATCTGCATTTTGTGCCCAGAAATCCAATTGAAGATAGTAAGGTGCTTTAATATGATTAGGTATTTTTAGAAGATTTACTGCACTAAGTAAATTATCCATAAAGGAAATTCCTTTAGGTTCAACTATAGTAAAATTAAATTTTGTAAAAGGCATGTTTCGTGTTAATGAATTAACAGAAACCAATTGATCTATAGTTACATTTTCAATAAAAAAACGTCCAGCGTTACCTGACTCTGCAATAACAGTTCCATCTTGGAAAGTATTTGTTGCCTCTGGACCATTATGTAATTGGGGATCGGCTAGATAAAGTGTCCATTTGTATGTAACGGCATCAAATTGAGTCAGAACATTATCATCAGGTGTTATTTTACCTTCTGACACATTTTGTACCGGAATTTCACCGCTAAATTGTGGTGCATCTATTCCTCTCACTCTATCAGGCTGAGGTTTAGCGGCAAATTTTGACCGTTGATGTGCTAAAGGATCATTTGTATGTCCCATATTATCCTACTATCTTAAGAATTCTATCTTTAGTTGGGATATGAATTTCAATTCCACCAACAAAATCAAATATTGGATCTCGTATTACGTCTAAATTTCTTCGCATAAATATCCACCAATATCTTGTGTCACCATATAATTCAAACGCCAATAAATCAGGGCGATGATTAAATCTTGAATCTAATACAATTGTAATATCTGTTGAATCAGCTGGTATTGGACGATCAACATATAATCCCAGATAGAATTCTTTTTGTTTAGTTAATGCATATGGAGAAGTATTACTATATGAAATTTTAGCCATCAGAATCCTTTATTACCCGTAAGTAGAGCACCGGTTCTAAATGCATCTAAATTAAATTCATCTCTTACCCTCTTCAGATCATGTGATACTGCAAGTTCTACAATCAATGTAGTCAATGTTGGTACCCATGCAGTTCCAGCCCCACCATTAAATGTTGTCTTGACCATATCAACTTGATCGCCATATTCTTGTGAGAACCCAGTTATAACGACAGGAATATCGTTGAATACGCCATTACCATAACCTACTAATGATAAGACAGGCGGTGTTGCACCTGCTAAAGTATCATTTCGTCCATAATGCATTTTAGTCATTGTCTTGAAAAAATGCGTCGCAGCAAACGAATAAAAAGCTTCCTGTTCGTTCTGTGCGGTAAATTGACCAATGATCGTTATATTGTCAATTGCTGATCGTGTATATGCCTGTGTTTGATAATTACTATGTGTTACTTGGACTGGTGCCCAATCTGCTGTAAATCTTAGATTAATTGTTGGTGTATATGGAAATATAACACCATTTGTTGTATGAAATATCGATAAAATGTTATTACCTGATTGTGGACCATATACCTGTTGTGCCGCAATTGTAGTATTTTTAGCTTTGATGCGTATTCTTCTGTCAATTTGTGGATCAGCAGCAGTATTTCTATCTAATGCCCGAGATATTATAGGGAATAGGTCTGTATTGCCACGCGGACCAAAGCCAGTGTCAACTAAATGAGCTCCTAATGCGGTAACTGCTTCTCTACTACCAGTTACAATTGGTGGTACTCGATTACGAACAATAGCAGCGCCTGCTGATATTAAATTACCTGCCGCACCTTCCGTGAACTGTCTACCAGTGATTCCTGGTACATTTGAATGTAAATTTTTAACATTGAAACCGCCTGGAAATATTTCTACCACATTATTCTCCTTTCAAGTATTTATCGTTGTGATTAAATACCGCTTTTTGACTTATCGAAACAAATCCAAGTATAATTAATAGAATAAATACAGATAGGACAATAAAAATGGCAAGAGCAAAGATTAAATATTTGTCAAATTCTGAACTATTATTTGAAATCAATGAATCTAAGAAAACATATTGTTACTTTATAGACGACGCATATGCTAATTTTGACTATATCGTCGAATCTGTATCAGAGCTTGAAGATGGTGATACCCTTCAAGCAGGAAAGGAAGCTAGGGCCAAACGATTAAATATCCTGGTAAAACGTGACGCAATATTACACGAAGAAGATCCTTCCTTGCTGATAAAACTAACAGCAAATGATATAGACATTGTTGATGTAGTTTTTAGAATTATGACATATGAACACATACCGTTAATAGAAAATATCGATAAGATTAAATACGTTAAAATACCATTTCCTCCATTCAAACATTATATTATGTATGAAGATCAACCAAAAGAGGTTGGTCGAAGTCATTGGGTTGACAGTTTAGAGAATGGTCATTTTACAGCGACAGCAGGTCGCATATCAGATCGTCTAACTGGAATGTATTACAAATTAATTCTACGATACAGCACAAAACCAAATTGGCGGGGTTACTCTTACTTAGATGAAATGTTAGCAAATGCATTATTACAATTTGCTGCAATGGCATTGAAATTTAATGAGGCGAAATCAGCTAATCCATTTGCATGGTATACGACAGTGGCCAGTAATAGCTTCAAAGGCACATTGAAAATTGAGAAGAAAAATCAAAATATACGAGATGAATTGCTAATTCAATCTGGTTCAACACCATCATTTTCTAGGCAAATGGCTGAGATAGATTCACAGGCAGAGATGCGTGAGCAATGGGAAAAGGCTAACAAAAAACTTAAAGGAAGATAAATGCTATTTGACAAGGTAGCAATTTTTGGTGATATTCATCATGGACTCAAAGGTAATAGTCATGAACACAACCAGAAGTGTTCAGAGTTTATTGATTGGTTTATTGCAGTTGCGCAAAAAGAAAATATTGATAAGTGTATATTTTTAGGTGATTGGAACCATGTAAGGGTTTCAACTAATGTTTCAACTATGCACTATTCATTAGAGAATCTACGAAAGTTAAATGAGGCATTTTCCAAGATTTATTTTATGCTTGGTAATCATGATCTCTATTATAAAGATAATAGAGATTTAAATAGTGTTGAATATGGAAAGTTATTCAGTAATATTCAAGTAATAGATTCAATTATAACTATAGATGACGTTACATTTCTTCCATGGTTAGTAAAGAATGAATGGAAGAAAGTAGCCAAGATCAAATCTAAATATATTTTTGGACATCTTGAACTGCCAAGATTCAAAATGAATGCTATGGTTGAGATGCCTGACAATGGTTTATTACAGGCTGATCATTTCAAAAATCAACAATGTGTAATTAGTGGTCATTTCCATAAACGGCAAAAGCAGGGCAATATCATTTATGCAGGAAGTCCCTTTCCGCACAATTTTGCAGACGCCTGGGATGATGAGAGGGGCATGATGATATTAGAATGGGATTCTGAACCACGTTTTATAAATTTTCCAAATGGACCAAAATATAGAACGATTAGATTATCACATCTCTTAACAAATCCATCTCAATTTATTGATGCAAATACTCATGCACGAATCACAATTGATTTTGAGATTACATATGAAGAAATGAATTATATCAAAGATGTTTTGACAACTGGGCTTAAGGCTAAAGAAATCTCAATGATTTCTCAAAAGACAGATGATATGGAACATGAATTTGATGGGGAGATTGAATTTGAGTCTGTAGATCAAATTGTCTTAAAACAACTTAACAATGTAGAAACAACCAGTTATAATATTGAACTGCTGGTTGCGCTCTATCAGGAGATTGACGTATGATTATTTGCTCGTTTCGTAGCAGATATTTTAGCTTTATGTTCGTCAGTAAATATTCTTCCTTTATGTGCCTTACTTAATTTTGCTTTTGTTTCATTACTCATTGGTCCTTTTAACTTGCCTTTATTTGCCTGAGATATTTTAGCTTTATGTTCGTCAGTAAATATTCTTCCTTTATTTGCTTGAGAAATCTTATCTCTTATTTTTTTAGAGACAGTCCTTCCTTTTCCCGCTTCAGACATTTTTCTCTTAGTAGCAGATGATGCTTTTCTTTTCTTTGCAGCCATAGACAATTTAGCTTTATGTTCTAATGAAAATTTTATACCAAGGCGAGATTTAGATATTTTTTGTTTTGATTTATTAGTCACATGTCCTATTCCAAAGCCACCAACTTGTAAATTATATGTATTTTCTTGTGCAACAAATTCTTCAGTAACGATTTCTTTCTCTTTAATATCTACATTTTTAAAGTTGTCATATATAAACAATATTTCTTTTTTAAAATTATTGACGCCATATTTTGCTATAGCCTGTTTAATTAATTTACCAGAGCCCATATATTTAGTGTCATTCAAAGGAGAAATTTTTGTTCTATGTTGTCCTACATAAAATTTATTATTGATGCAGTTTGTAATCTTATAAATATAGTAATAAATTGCTGGTTGCTCCTTATAGCACTAGAATAGATGGATGCTAGTAACATCGTGATCTATATTTTATTTACCATTATTGACATTGGCGTTAAATATCAGTTATAATTAATAAATTAATATTTAATATTTGTGGATTTTCAATGATTACTTTTAAAAATCTTACTTTGAAAAATTTTCTCAGTGTTGGTGCTGTAACTCAATCAATTAAACTAAATAATTGTGGCTTAATCCTAATAATGGGAGAAAATCTAGATCAAGGTGGAAATGGAGCTCGCAATGGTGTCGGTAAATCAACCATCATTCAGGCTCTGTCATATGTTTTATTTGATCGTACCATAACTTCTATTAAACGTGATAATATCATAAATAAAACCAACGGAAGAAACATGATGATTTCTGTTGAATTTTCAATTGATGACACAAAATATAAAATTGAGCGAGGTCGTCGTCCCAACATATTGAAATTCTATACAGATGGTATTGCAGATGTTGATGAAGCACAAGGTGAGAATAGAAATACCCAGGCAGTAATTGAGAAGTTATTAGATATGAGCCATGACATGTTTAAAAACATTGTGGCATTGAGCACTTATAATCAACCATTCTTATTTATGAGGGCAGTTGATCAGAGGGCAATAATTGAGGAATTACTTGGTATTACATTGCTCTCTAAAAAGGCTGAAAAGTTAAAGAAGGATATGAATATTATACGAGTTAATATTCGTGAAGAGGATATACGTCTTAAAACAATGATCGAATCAAACGAGGGTATTAAACGAACTATTAGACAACTGGCTCGTAAATCAGACCAATTTGTTATTAATCATGACGCCTCTTTGGCATCTTTAAAAGGGGCAATTGATGAATTGAAACGTTTTGACATTGATGATGAATTGGTCAAACATAAGATTATGGAGGATTATCATACTAAATTAAATGAGAGGAAGAGGTTGATGAATCAAAAAAGTCAATGCTCTTCACAAATGCTTGATTATGCTACAAGAGTAGAACGTTTACAGGAGGATTTATCCAAAGCAGAAAATAATATTTGTCCTACATGTGAACAAAAGATACATGATACTGGTATGACTAATCGAATTACTTCAAATATTAATGAATTATTACCTATGTTGATCTCTTTTGAAAGCGAATTTAATGATTTGGAAAAACAATTAAATTTAATTATTCTACCTGAAGTTGTAGATCTGTATTATAATAAAATTGGTGATGCTTACGATCATAAACAGAACTTGGATAAATTAAAGTTTCAATTACGAGAAGAAAAGAAAAAAACGAATTCATTTGATGAACAAATTATCTCACTAAATGAAAATGCTTTAAGAGAAATTGATTACTCATCATTAAATGAATTGAAAAAGGTTTATTCACATCAGGAATTCTTACACAAACTATTGACCAATAAAGATAGTTTCATTCGGAAAAAGATTATAGATCAGAACTTATCATATTTGAATTCACGGATCAGTTACTATCTGGGTAAGTTAGGTTTACCCCACAACGTAGACTTCAAAAGTGATTTGTCTGTTGAAATTGTTTTGCTTGGGCAGGAATTTGATTTTGGCCAGCTTTCAAGAGGACAGCAAAATCGTTTGATCCTGGCATTTAGCTGGGCATTTCGAGATGTCTGGGAGAGCACAGGACATACGATAAATTTGTTCTTTGTTGATGAGATGATTGATACGGGTATGGATGCAATTGGAGTTGAGAACACGCTTGAAATATTGAAGAAGCAGACTAGAGAACGCGGTAAAGACATCTTCCTCATTTCACATAAAGAAGAATTGATGAATAGGGTTAACGATGTCTTGATGGTTGTGCTCGAAAATGGATTTACGAGCTATGCCTTAGAATAAGGTTGAAATTTACCTAAATGAATTCACCATTCGTTTAACCTCATTCTTGGGCCAAACTTCTATCCAATCATCAATATATTTAAAATCTTCTGGATCTGCTCCAACTGCAGAATTCTCGATAACGTCTACATATTGTTCAATTTTTACGATGCGAGTTTTACCTTTGAATTTGATTGGCTGTAGAACTCTACGCGGTCTAGGACTTTTGTAAACCATATTTTGTGCTAATATATCAACCATATCTCTCATCTCTGGATATGTATATGTAATTTCTTCAAGTCCTGAACCAATTGCAAGTTCATCATTATCAGGCAAAGACATAAACTTTTCCATATCCTTTAAGGTTTGAATAGCTTTCTGATTCAATTTAATTTTGTTATATTCCATATGTTCATATAATATCTCAAAAATCTTTTTAATCTTTTCTTCACGGCCCATTTCTCTCCCCGTCTTTTTCAGCTGATCTGGTGCCCAACTGAATGACGCAGCATTGATGGCACTTGAAAATAATTGTCCAATATCATCTTCGTCAGTGTCACTTGATTTCATTAAAACTTGAACAGCTATGACGACCCAATCACCTTGGAATTTACTTACTGTTTTAGCAGCAGCATCCTTTGCCTCATCTTTACTTGATGTCAAATATGTGCCAAAGTATGATTCCCAACCGCCTTCATCATCTTTATCATAAACTCTTTCAGATGGATTTGGAATCAGACCAAATTTCATAATTTGTGGTAAGAACTTTGAGGAAGTCCCATGATACATTATTTTGGATTCGCCACGCGATTCATCTAGACTACCAAAGTCTGAAAATCTTTGAGGAAATTTTACTGTTGGATCTTTTGCAAGTTCAAATCTGGCACTTTTTTCAAATGCATCCAATTCAGGCCAAGTATGACCTTTATCTCTCAAAATGTTGATAATAAACGCTACATGTAGCCAATTATCTGCTCTAGCCTGTTTTATCATATACTCTATAGTCGATTTTTTATCACGATGAACGGCTGAAAAGCGGCGCGAAATTAGTTTCTCAATAACCCCTTCATTTATCTCAGAGTATCTCATCTCTCTCCTGGTCGCCCAAGCATATGCCTTATATCTGCCATACTATTATAATCTGTGCCAGTAGCATCTAGTTCTTTCCTGGCACTTTTTTCAAATGTATCCAATTCAGGCCAAGTATAACCTCTCTCCCTTAGGTTATTGATAAGAAATGATAGTTGTATCCAAAGACCTTCTTTAGCCTGTCTTATCATATGCTGTATCACTCGTTGTTTTTGTGGATTTTTCTTAGAAATATATAAATTACTATGTATTAGAAAAAACCCTGGTTCTGTTCTCATTCGGGCAAAATCATGTTCTTCATTTATTTGAGGGTACCTTACTTTTGCTTTTGTGAGTTCAAATCTGGCACTTTTTTCAAATGCATCCAATTCAGACCAAGTATGACCTTTATTTCTCAACATGTTGACAAGAAACGCTATATATAGCCAATTTTCTGCTCTGGCCTGTTTCATCAAATACACTATAGTCGATTTTTTATCACGATGAACGGCTAAATAGCGTTTGATAATATAATCCTTGATGGTCCCTTCATTTATTTCTGAGTATCTCATCTCAATCCCAATTTATTCTTACGCCTCGATCGCGTTCATCGTGGTGAGGATGGGTAACTTTCCATGTTGCGAGTTCTTTCTTGACACTTTTTTCAATGATGTCCAATTCAGGCCAAGTATAACCTTTCATTCTTGCACCTGTTAATAGATATGATGCAGTAAGCCAATCATCTTCTTTGATATATTGTATTAATTTTCGTATCACTTTCTTTTTAAAGTTGTCTTCATTCCCAATTGGTTCATCAATTGTTGAAAACATAAAATCAAAATATATTAATTGCACACGTTCAGTTGGATTTTTAATATAATTTATTGCCCAGGGTTTCTCTTTTATAAAAATCATTTGAACACGTTCACTTGGTTTCTCCATGTATTGAATTTGATATGGATTAGTTCTTACCATAGCCAATTGCTCTTCTTCAATTGAATAGGCTTCATTTACCTTTCTGAGTTCTTTCCTGATGCCTATTACTTCATTTATCTTCATTACCGCTCTTCCATTGATTACACCAACCTTCTGGCTTAATTTCATCACGGATTTGTGAACAAATATATTTTCCAGTAATAACCTTCATGTATGCAAATTCACAATTTGCACAGTTCATTGTTGAATCTGGAGCCTGGTCAGTATATTCACTGTCTTCGTGAGTCATTTTGTATGGCGGGGTACCTGATCCAAGTATATAATATAGAAGTGGGGTGTTCTTCTTTACTTCATCTGGTAATGCATGATATTCTCTAATGGCATGTTTAACAGATTCAGGCGCATTAACACCTGCTTCGTTGTATGAATGTGGTTTACCTTGTAATTCAAGCAAGGTTTCTAGAAATTTTATATATGTGCCCAATGGATTCTTCCTATCCTCGTTAATCATTCACGATTAACTCCAAGTTGCTATCCTATTATTTATTCATTTCTGGTAATTTTAAACCTCGGCTCAAGCGCGTCAGTCATAACCTGGAGGCCCGACTGGTCGTCGATGACAAATAATTCATCATCACCAACATCTTTAACAATATGGTGACCGTGCAGAGT
>SDBT01003500.1_pt1 | contig 27105 bp, 22 predicted proteins | sample 2277101 | NCBI WGS metagenome assembly SDBT01 (sample SAMN10404973, study PRJNA504765) | marine sediment metagenome | isolation source: marine sediment core GS10_PC15, 103 cmbsf | place: Arctic Ocean: Southern Knipovich Ridge | collected 2010 | reverse complement strand
ATCTATGCTGTTATTCGTAGGGGCACAATGCTTGTGCCCGGGCACGCGCAGCGTGCCCCTACGGGTTATTTTGACGATACGAACTTACCGATTGAACCACTAAATGGTTCAATCGACAAATCTGTATTGTTATTCGTAGGGGCACAATGCTTGTGCCCTGGGCACGCGCAGCGTGCCCCTACGGGTATTTTGGCGATACGAACTTACCGATCAGACCACTAAATCCTGATGAACCAGGTTGGAGTTGGTCATAATTGCTGGAGGAAACCATTCATAGTCCAGCTTTTACCACTATCTTCCTCTGCAATGTGATTAACTGCCAGACTACAGATTATGACCAACCCACATTCGAACCAGTTTTATTGCGGTCTTTGCCTGCCGCCGCGGCGATCACCGCGCTGCATACCACCGGGCATCCCCTGCGGTCTGCCTCTGCCGAACTGCATCCCGGAGCCATCAGAATTGATGGTACCCGAAACAGTCAACTGGGCCTCTTGCACCAGAGTCAAAAGCTCTGTCAGTTCTTCCTCCAATTTATCTAATTCTGCCCTGTGCTTTTTGCGCATGGCTTTGATCTCTGTCAGCTTGGCCTTGACTTTTTCAGCGTCTTTTGCATTGATGGCTTCCCGCAAGGCATTAACTGCCTCTCGCCTCTTAGCGCCCTGATCCATACGCTTTTGCAGTAAACCTTTTATCATCGGCTGTAGGACAGCGCCCTCCTCCTCAGACAGATTCAACGGCTCCATAGTTCGTTCCAGTATCCGTTCCATTATCTGCGCGGGGTCCATTTGGCGACGCTGCTGCTGATTACCTCTCTGCCTCCTATCTTGCATCTGCGCCGAGATAATATGAACAGACGTCAGCACCAAGCCGACAACGAGCACAAAAACCAGCATTTGGTTGATTTTTCGCATCTTTTCACCTCCTTTCTATTATTCATTACTTGATTCTCGATACTTAATTCTCGATGTCCTGATATCAAGTATCCAGCATCAAGCATCAAGTCTGCGAAACATAGGGTAGAAGCAGTTTTCTAAGCCTGCGTGTGGCATGAAAAAGATGTGCCTTTACTGCTCCCTGCGAGCGGTTCAGCGTTTTAGCTATCTCCTTTATTGATAGGTCTTCATAGTAACGGAGTATAAACGCTTTCCGCTGCTGTTTTGGAAGTTGACCCACAGCTCTGAAGATCACATTTCCCAGTTCGCCAGCCTCTACCGGTCTATCCGGAGAGTCGCTGTAGTTGCCTGCAATGTGTTTATAATTCAGGTAGGAAAGATCATCCATCACCTGTTCATCTGGTCGCTGTCGAAGATAGTCTATGCAAGTGTTCAAGGTGATTCGCCTCAGCCATGTATCAAAAGCGGAGCCGCTTCTTAAATTATCCAGCGATTTTAGTACCTTTATGAACACCTCCTGGGAAATATCATAGGCATCTTCACAGTTGTGGCTGAACTGATACGCTAACCTATAGACATACCTGCGGTATCTGTCAACGATTTCATCGAAGGCGCTGATTTCACCGTTCTGAAAGCGTGCCACCAACATAGCACACTCTATACGCGATATAGCGCGTGCATCCTGGGATACTTCATCTTCGGTTCGGATTGGGACCTGCAAGCTTTCCATAACAGATTCTGTCGCGTCCATCATAAGGCTAGAACATACCTCCACCACGACCTCCACCACGACCGCCGCCCATACCACCGCCGCGTCTGCCACCCGTTCCCCCGCGGCGTCTTCCTCCGGGTGTTTCGGGCGTTTCCAATTCCGGCATTTTCATCTTTTCAAATGTGACAAGTTGCTCCTCGTTGAGGACCGCCTTAATTTCGGTGACGTGTATATTGATAGCCGAGAGGTATGCTTCACGTTTCTTACGGAGGGCTTCAAATTTCTCCCGGAAGCCACTTCCACCTTCGCTTCTGCCTCTACCTTTGCCTCCGCCCATGCCGCTACCCATCATACTACTTAGTTCCTCTTCGAGCTGTTCCTTATCCTCGTTGTACATTTCCACCATGTCTCTAATCGCTCTCATTTTAGGCTCAACGACTTCCATCTGCTCCTTAGATAGATTCAGCCCGGGCACACTTCTCTCAATATCAATGAGCTTCGTGGCACAGGCTGAAATGAATAGAGCAAAAACTAAGAGAATGGAATACCCCAGCCTCAGCATTACATCACGATTCCTTTTCACAGCATTTCCTCTCTACTTCCAATGTCCTGGTATCCAGGCCCAGCCGCGCGGCTTCTTTTCCCAATGTCCTGGTATCCATGCGTTACCACGTGGATTTCTGTCCCAGTGTCCAGACATCCAGACGTATTTACCACCTCTCCACTGCCAATGACCGGCTACCCACACAGCCTTCGGCCCTGGCCTCTTGGAACGAACTTCTGACTTAGGTTTCGGTGGCGCATTTTTAACGTAAACTACATCAACGGCTCCGCTGGACTTCACTACGGCAACCGCCCGACGCCGACGCCGGCGGGGTGTAACTGCGCACGATGTTACTGTGACCAGCATAGCAAAAAGGAGGGTTACTACAACGATGCTCTTCCATTTCACCAACATCTTACATTGTTTGATCCATGCTTGAGCTTTCATTATGGGGTTCTCCTTCCTCTTTGGTGCTGGAACGTTGGTGCTGGAACTTGACGCCAAATATCCAGCATCCAGCATCCAGCACCCAGAGCTTACCAGCGGTGCCCTTGAAAACCAGGCCCGCCTCCACGACCTCTCATGCTCCTCATACCAGCACCGCCTCTACGACCTCTCATGCTTCTCATACCAAGGCCGCTACCCTGATGACCTCGCCCGCGTGATCCAAAACCATATCCGCGTAGTCCACGTCCCTGTGATCCACGGCCGTACCCGCGGTGGGCTTTGGCAAGAAATCGAGTTCGGTATTCCTTAGGCAATACCTTTGCAGCGTCGAGACGATGGCGAATCATCTTCTCATGCAATTGATTTTGCAGGTCAGCGACTTCTCTGGACTTGGCCAGAATAGCCTCTTCGTCTAATTCGTCAGCAGTCCATAACTGCTGCAATTCCAGGGCTTTTATCTCCAGCTCGTTACGTGCTGGGAGAGTTTCCTTAACGAAATCGGTTCGCAGTGATTTCAGTTCCGCCAACTGTTCTTCGGTTAGAGCAGATTCTGCTTTTTCGATTTTTGCCCTTTGGGAACCAAGCCCTGCGGGGAATCCACCACGTCCAACTCCGCGACCAAGGCCGTATGAAAGAGCTATTGAGACTGTACCGACAACAAGTAAAGCTACTAAAGCGATGGTGATGATTTTCCTTTTCATTTTTGTCACTTCCTTAGATAGTTGGCAGCATCAGATTCTGATGCCTGAGTTCGAGATATTCAGTTATAAATTCAATGTAACCAGCGATAAGAATCTCCTCTGTCAAACGAATTCAATCATCTCCTTTGCTGATAAATGAGCCTACGATTTCAGTCATTTGTTCTTGCTCCAGTTCCCCCATAAGGGTGAAAAACACCGTCTTATAGCTCCATCTGAGAATGACCATAGGGCCTCTGGACATCATTTCACACTCAACTCCATCAACACTTATTTTCTTAGTAGCAGCATCCGCTCCTGGCGGGCTGTCCGGCTTTTGTGGTCCACCCGGTCTTTGTGGTCTACCTTCGCCCCTTCCACCACGTCTTCCGCCACGTCCTCTGCCTTCTGATGACGACTGAAAGACGGAAAGAACAGCCAGACCATCGGTATATCTTAGATGGACATTTCTGCGTTCGCCGAAGCTCAAAGCCTGGATGCTTTGCAGGGCAAATCCAGCGGGTAGCTGATTTGGAATTATTACGTCTAATCGAGCCGCTTTCCTGATTTTGCCCAGATCCAGTTTCCCCTGATTGTCGTTCCAGAGTTCCTCTCTGCCTCGGCCTGTCCGCTGCACCATTTTCCCATTTCCTGTTCTGCGCCCCTTGCGGAATACAGCCTCATCTATCTCTGGCTTGAAATCTATCTTGCTGTATGAATAGAACCCTCTCAGCCTTTTCTGAGAATCATAATGCTCCACCTTTAGTATTACGCTCATTTCTGCATCCACCCATATCTTTCTGGACGGCTTGCCAGCTACTTTTGGATCTATCTCCAGCAGATAAGTGCTGCGGTCAGCAATACTTCCACCATCCAGAACCCGGATGTCATAGTTCCGCAGTAAGCGTTGGATATTCTTTAGTGGAAAGTCATCCATCATTCTGTTGGGTGGCCGCGCCAGAAAAGGTCTGCCACCGCGCTCCATATTGTCGCGTATAGACCATCTCTGTTCGCCGTTGATAACCATCCCCATGCCACGCATCTCAGATGGCCAGATAAATTCAATTCGCTGTTTATCCGGAGCCTTTCTGATCACTCGTGCTTCGCTCATCGGATTACCCCTTGGAATCTGAGTGAAAAGCGTGAGTCTTCCCTGAAAATCTACTGTTCGGGATGACTGTATTAGTTTCTCAAATATTTCCTCTGCTTCTGGAATTTCTGCTGTCACATACACGGGAAAGGATAGCAGCAACACAGCGATTACCAGAAACAGCCAGACCCTATGAACCATTTGTTGGATTGGTGCCATAATGGACCTCCATGAGCATCTCTAGCTCAGACATGGGCAAGTCAGACTGGGTATCCTGTGTGGCTCGCTCGGTTTGGGCGATGGTTAATCCGGGTAAGGGATCTGGTGACAATACCTGCTCGGAAGAAGAAAGCGTATATTCCTCAAGATAGACATCAACCGGTATCGCCTCAGTTCCATATCCGGGGAAGAATAGTTGACCAGCCAGAAGATAGAGTAATACCAAAGATACAGCCGCTCCAGCAGGGATAAATCCCCATGCGGGCATTTTAAATATCCGTCTCTTGCCTGCTTGTCCCGAAGCTGTCTCCAATTTTTGCAGGGTCCCTTCCCACAACCGGACGGGAGCCTCCGGACGTGATATGTCTCCTATAAATCCGATCATCTCCCTCAGTTTCTCAGCTTCCCGGCGACAATTTTCACACTCTGATATATGTAGCTCCACTTGTCTGCGTCTTTGGGAACTCAATTCATCATCCAGAAAAGCTGATAAGTCTTTACAAACACTTGAGCATTTCAATACCATAACACCTCCCCTAGTCTGTCCATATCTCTGTCTTTGTTTCCAGAATAGCCTTTAACTTCTGGCGCGCCTCGTGAAGACGAGATTTTACACGCCCTAGTGAGCATTTAAAGACTTCAGCGATCTCTTTGTATGATAAGCCTTCCATATCCCTCAGAATTATTATTGCACGTTCTTTCTCTTTCAAAGAATTAAGAGCTTCCCATACCTGTCGTTCCCTGTCATTTAACATGGCATGATCTTCTGGTGTACTTACGTCCGCCCGTATTATTGAATTCTTCAGAGATGAATCTGTAATGGGAGTTGTCTTAACGGCTTTCCGTTTCCGAAGCGCGTCAATACATGAGTTCATTGCCAGTTTATACAACCACGTGGAGAACGCTGATTTGAAATTGAACTTGCTGATCTTTTGATATGCTTTCAGAAATATCTCCTGAGTCACATCCAGAGCATCTTCCTCATTGTTCATCATCCTGAGAGCGATGCCATATACACGATTCTGGTGCCTGTAAAATAACTGCTCAAAGGCTTCCATATCTCCACCCTGACAACGTCGGATAAGATCAGCATCTTCCATGCAACAACCTCTCTACTCAAGCAAGTTCTCAACTCACCATTTCTCGTTACGCCCATTTAGACGTAATCTGTATTAAAAAGGTTCGGATAATTGATAGCCTGCCCAGAATAAAAACCGGACACTGGATAGGTGGATATTGAGAAAATAAACGGGGTAACGCTTGTCATCCTGAGCGAAGCGAAGGATCTCTCAAAGAAGACGCTATCCTCATAGAGATCCTTCGCTTCGTTCAGGATGACATTGCTGTCAATTTCTTAACACAGCTATTCGTTGAGAAACCCCGCTCCGTGGCATTTTTTCTGGACACCAATTCCGAGCTATGATATAATCATGCACATGCAAAACCTTGGGTAATCAATGCCGAATCCTCTTAGGGTGAAGACATTTGATGATAATTTCGAGTTCTCCGTTCTCGACGGATTGCCGCTAGTAAGATGGGTATAAAGGACATGATTGTAGAAGGAGGAGGATTGTGATTGACCATTTTTGGAAAACCGTGTATCTCTTATTGGCCTTGAGCCTGCTTCTGCAAGCTTGCGAACCCTCTGGAGTAAAGCAGAACCAGGCAAAACCTGTTACGCTGAAAGTGACACTCTTCCCGTATATTTCCTACGCACCCTTTTTCATCGGCAAAGAGGAGGGATATTTTGCCGAACAAGGGATTGAGATCGAATTCGTTGAGATGAGATTCCAGAATATCATTCCGACCCTGGCTCAAGGTAAAGTGGACGTGGCCGCTGGCTTCATGTCGGTTAACATCCTGAATGCCATAGCGCGGGGAGCGAGGATCAAATTCGTTGCCGACAAAGGCTATATTGCTCCTACAGGCAGCGCTTCTGCCGCCCTTGTAGCTAGGCGAACTCTGGTGGAAGCCGGGGAACTGGACAGCCCTGCCCAGTTGAAAGGCAAGCGAATTGTCATGCAACAGGAAACTATCGAGGGTTATTATGTAGAGAAACTACTCAATTCCGTCAATCTAACGCTTGACGATATTGAAATAGTGAACATTCTCTCACCCCCGGTAGAACTCGAGGCCCTGGAGAAGGGAACGATAGATCTCACAGCGACTTCAGAGCCCTGGATAACCCGCATGTTGCAGGCCGGGCACGGGGTCCTTTGGATGCCGATCCAGAAGATAATCCCGGAATTCCAGTTTGCGTTCGTCCTGTATGGCCCCACCCTCCTGGATAAGAACCCGGAGGTGGGAAAGCGATTCATGGTTGCCTATCTCAAGGCAGTGCAACAATACAATCAGGGAAAAACAGAGCACAATTTGGATCTCCTGACCAAATTCACCGGGCTGGATCGGGAACTTCTGAAGGAAGCTTGTTGGGTGCAAATGCGCAATGATGGTAGGATGAACGTCGAAAGTGTGCTCGATTTCCAGACCTGGGCTTTGGGAAAGGGATTCCTTGACAAAGAGGTCACAGGAGAGCAAATCTGGGAACCCAGCTTCGTTGAACATGCTTGCCAGGTTCTCAATATCCCCACTCGATGATCCTATTAACCTATGGGAATTAACTGCCAAAATCTGTGTAAAATTTATCGAACTCGGAACGGTGTTGTTACCGCTCTGGAAGATGTGACCTTCAGCGCCAGAGAGCAGGAATTCGTTTGCATCGTTGGCCCCAGCGGATGTGGCAAGACGACGCTTCTTAAAATCATTGCTGGACTACTGGAACCTACCTCAGGGCACATAACCTTCGGCGTAGAGCCATCCAACGATAGGTATCGCAATGCCATGGTGTTTCAGGAACATGGCCTCTTTCCCTGGATGACCGTGCTGGACAACGTGGCCTTTGGATTGGAAGCGCAGGGAGTGAAGCGCCAGGAGCGTCATGACCGGGCGCGTGCCTTTATCGAAAAGGTAGGGATGGCTTCCTTCGCCCACAGCTATCCTCACGAGTTGTCGGTGGGGATGCGCCAGCGAGTGGGCATCGCCCGTGCCTTCCTGGCTAATCCCCAAATGCTGCTGATGGATGAGCCTTTTGGCTCATTGGATATGCAAACTAAGTTGGTGCTTCAGGAAGAATTATTACGGATCTGGCGGGACCACCGAAAGCTGGTCGTCTATGTCACTCATGATATCGAGGAAGCAGTGATGCTGGGCGATAGGGTGCTGGTGATGACCGGTCTACCCGGCCGGATTCGCGAGGAGATTCCTATCACGCTTGGGCGACCCCGAGACTTGTCGAACAGAGAACAGCCGGAAGTCGTAAAGACGAAATGGCACATATGGGATATACTAAAAGACGAGGTGCGAAAGAGCCTGTGGTTGGACTCCTGAGAGTGGCCCGTCGCTTGATCTGGCAGCGTCTGGAGCTTTGGCTGCCGGCGACGATTGTCGTCGTTGGCCTTGCTATCTGGGAGTGGCAGGTTCGTGCCGGCGGACTATCGGCTCTCTTTTTCCCGGCGCCCTCAACCATCGCTTTGACCTTTGTCCGATTGCTTGCCAATGGTAGATTGACAACCAACGTTGGCGCTACTCTATCGAGACTCCTTTTGGGATTTGCGCTTGGCGGCATACCAGGCATGGTTTTAGGTCTGTTCATGGGTTGGTCGCGCCGGCTGCGCGTCATCATCGACCCTTTTATCGCTGCTGGTCATCCTATTCCTAAGATTGCGATCCTGCCGTTGTTCATGGTCATCTTTGGCATTGGCGAGTTGCCAAAGGTGATTGTGGTAGCCGTGGTAGCATTCTTTCCCATGCTGATCAACACTATGGCCGGTGTTCGGCAGATCAGTCCCATACACTTTGAGGTGGCCAGGAACTATGGCGCCAGCTTGAGCAAAGTATTCACGCGTGTTGTCTTACCCGGCAGCTTGCCGCTTATACTGACCGGTGCGCGTTTGGCCCTCAACGTAGCACTGGTGCTCACCATTGCTGTGGAACTGGTAGCCGCTCAAAAGGGGCTGGGGAGGATGATCTGGTTTGCCTGGGAAACGCTGCGCGTCGAGGAACTCTACGCCAGCATAGCTATGGCTGCCATTCTGGGTATCAGCTTCAACCTTTTTCTTCAACGCGTGACTATGCGTCTCGCGCCCTGGCAAGTAGAACGGGAAATTTGACGACAATGCCTATCCTGGAAAGCGGGAGGTAGAAATGGAGAACTTGATGAGACCTGTTTCCGACCCGAAGCGGCGTGTTAGACCAGTACCAGCCGGTACCATCTTTCCATTCAGCCTGGATGAAAGAGAAGGTTCAGTTCCGGAGCGTTTTTCCCAAGTAGTGAGAACATATCCTGACCGGCCTGCGATCAAGTTTGACAATCATATATACACGTATGAGATGCTGGATAGAGCTTCCAACCGAGTCGCGCTCGCCATCCTGTCCCAGCTTGGGCACGGCGCAGAGCCGGTTGCATTGCTGCTTCAGAATGGCATAACCCTTACTGTTGCTATCCTGGGTATTCTGAAGGCAGGTAAGGGTTATGCGTCGCTGTATCCCGCTTCTCCGCCCTCCAAGCTTGCGTCTATCCTGGAGGATCTGCAAACAGGTCTCATTTTGGCCGACCAAGAGCACTTTCCCTTAGCTACAGAATTAGCCCAGAATGGATGTCAAATTATGAATATTGGCGAGATTGGCGACCGGTTCTCGGATGGGGAAATTAACGTATCGCTCTCACCAGACTCCCTGGGAGCTATCTTCTACACCTCGGGTTCGACTGGACGACCCAAAGGTGTCGAACAGAGCCACCGCGTCTTACTCCATTACGCCTGGCGGAATAGCAATATCGAGCAGAACTGCATCGAAGATCACCATTCCTCACTGTTTTTTCATGGCTTTGCTATGTCGGCGTCAGACATATTTAGCACCCTGTTATCCGGGGCTACGCTGTATCCATATGATCCCCAATCAGCCGGACTGGAACAATTGATCAATTGGCTGATTCAAGAAGGCATAACTTTGCTCTATCTGCCGATACCACTATTCAGACAGCTTGCTGATAATGTGAGTAAGGAAGAGAGTTTTCCGCAGCTTCGCATGGTACGCCCAATGGGTCAAACCATGTATACAGAGGATGTGGAGCGTTTCAGAAAACATTTCCCGGCAGACTGTATCCTGGTAAACGGCTTTGGCTCAACTGAAGCCGGTTCGATCTCCCGGTTCTATATAGATCATGAAACAAAGATTTCCGGCACAACTGTGCCAATTGGCTATGCCATCCAGGACAAGGAGATTTTGCTATTGGATGATGCCGGCCAGGAAGTCGGCTTCGATAGCGTTGGCGAGATCGTGATCAAGAGTCGCTATCTTGCTACGGGCTACTGGCGCAATCCAGAACTTACCAGAAAAGCTTTCCTGCCTGACCCGGAGGGAAGCGATAAACGGCTCTATTACACAGGGGATCTGGGACGAATGAAGCCAGATGGTTGCCTGGAATTCCTTGGGCGAAGCGATTTTCAGGTGAAGGTACGGGGTTATCGAGTCGAATTGGAGGAGGTCGAGGCAGTGCTGAGTCGACACCCAGCAGTGCAGGAAACAGCGGTTATAGCTTATGAGGATGATTCTGGCGATAACAGCCTGGCAGCCTATATTGTCATCAACCAGGAGCAGGAGACTACAATAAGTGAACTAAATCGCTTTATGAAGGAAAAACTGCCTGAGTATATGATTCCCTCCCACTTCGTAATGCTGGATGAGATGCCACTGACATCCAATGGAAAAGTGAATCGTCAGGCCCTACCAAAACTGGAAGCAGTCAGACCCGAATTAGAAGAAGATTTTGTCCCTCCTCGCGATGATCTGGAAATTCGGTTGACTCGGATCTGGGAGGATATTATAGGTATAGAGCCTGTTGGAGTGAAGGATAACTTCTTTGATCTGGGAGGGCACTCACTACATATCATGAGCCTGTTTACTCAGATACAGAGGATGTTCGATAGAAATCTCTCTCCCAGCACCCTCCTCCAGTCACCGACTGTTGAGCAATTAGCCAGTATCCTCCGACATGAAAGGGCGGAGGAATCTTCGTCCTCGCTGGTAGCCATTCAACCCGATGGTTCCAGACAGCCCCTCTTCTGTATACACGCGTGCGATGGCGAAGTCCTGATTTACAGAAAGCTCTCCCTTTATCTGGGCCCGGAACAGCCATTCTATGGTCTGCGGGCTATGGGTTTGGATGAAGGGCGTCTCGTGCACCATCGGATCGAAGATATGGCGGCACATTATATTAGAGAAATTCGCGCGGCACAGTCCGAAGGCCCTTATTTGCTGGGAGGAATGGGGGTCGGTGGCAGAATAGCATTCGAGATGGCGCAGCAACTGGTTGCACAGAATGAGGAAATGAGCTTGCTGGTTCTAATGGATTCCGTGCCTCCCAGACTGAAACGCCCGGGTCTGCGTTATTACCTCCGTAGATTGGCCTATAACGCGAAACACCGGCAACTGACCAAAGCTCTGTTGAGAAAAGTCAGGAAAGGTAGTTTTGAGAATCTCACCTCTCAACAGGGCTTTGGGCTGATCAGCGATGCCATCACAAGAATTTCGGTGCGGTACAAACCGCAGGCCTATTCAGGACGGATCGTCTACTTCCAGGCTGAGGATCGCCGGGGTCTCGCTAACGAACCTCTACAAGGAGTTGGAGCCTGGCGAGAACTGGCCGTGGGGGAGCTGGATGTACGCGTGGTGTCTGGAGATCACTTTCGGATATTGAAGGAGCCGCACGTTCAGGTACTGGCCCAGCAGTTGAGGGAATGCCTAGACGCAGCACAGGCAAATGATTCAGGAGCATGATCGCATGATGCGACCGTGCCAAATAATATGAGGTGACGCAAATGGCATTCAGGGTACTCTTTCTCGCTCATGCGCCTGATGCAGACCCAGAAAAGCATAGGTGCATAATAGAGACCGGCAAGTATAAGCTCTACTCTTTAGTTGTCAGAAATCAGAGTCAGGCAGTGGAAGAATGTAAGAAGCTCGTGGCAGAGGAATCCATCCACTCAATTATCCTGTGTCCGGGATTCACTCATAAAAGCGTGGCGGAGATAGTGGAAGCGGTTGGGCAGAACGTCGTTGTTTCCGTAGCCAGAGTAGATGGTCCAGGCAGCAGACTTTCAGCAGAGATAAGAAGAAGGGAGCTAAGTTAAGGATGTGAGATAGACCAGACAATTTCGAGCATGGCTCACAATTGTGGTAACACTTTTGGATATGATATATATTTTCCATCGAAAATCCCCCCAACAATCTTTAAGATCATTTCTAAAACTTGCTTATCGCTATTACCCCTCGCTTCCCAGGTGTCTCATTATATCTTCGGCTAATTTTTGCGTCACTCCTTTGATGCTGCGTAGTTCGTCAATACTGGCTTCTCGGATTTTGTCTATGGAGCCGAAGCGCTGAATCAGCATTTGCTTGCGCTTGGGTCCTATGTTGGGTATGAGATCAAGTATGGAAAACGTCATGGTCTTCTGCCGCAGTGTGCGATGATAGGCTACCGCGAAGCGATGGGCTTCATCGCGTATACGCTGAATCAGGTGCAGAACGGGGTCGCTGTTATTCAGAATGATGGGGTCAGATTGGCCTGGCAGGAAGATATGCTCAAACTTCTTAGCGAGGCCTATGGCAGGCTGTTTCGTCTCCAATTCCACATCCTTCAGAGCGGCCAAAGCTGTGTTTAGCTGCCCCTTACCGCCGTCCACAAGTATTAGATCCGGCAGCGGCGTTTCTCCCTCCATCGAGGCACGAAATCTCCTGGTGATAACCTCGCGCATCATCGCGAAGTCGTCCTGTCCTTTCACGGTTCTTATCCTGTACCGCCGATACTCAGACTTTTCCGGCTTGCCATCCTGAAAGACTACCATAGAGCCAACAGCCATGTTGCCGCCCAGGTTGGAAATGTCAAAGGCGTCGATCCTGTGTGGCTGTCTCGGCAATGAGAGGAGATCGCGCAGGCCAATCAGCGCCGGATTATCGCCCTTCTTAAAGATCGTCTGACTCTTCTCCTTCTCCAGTATGGCCTGAGCGTTCTTTGCCGCCATCTGCACCATGTCCAGCTTTCTACCCTTTTGCGGGACATGGAGAGCAACAGACGAGCCGCGCTTTTCTTCCAGCCAGGATCCGATAGCTTCCGGCATCTCCACCTGGTTCTGCAAAATCACAGTTTTGGGCACGAAAGAGGCGTCCCGGTAATACTGCTCCACAAAGGCCGTAACAATCTCCGCCGGCGATGATTCCTCCGCTCCGGTCAGGAAGAAGTGTTCCCTGTCAAGGAGCTTCCCGCCGCGCACCATGAGTATCTGTACGCAGGCTTCATCATCCTTCTGGTAGAAACCTATCACGTCCTGATCCTCGCCGCTGCTGGAACTGACATTTTGCTTCTCCAGTATTTCCTGTATATATCCAATTCGATCTCTGATCTGCGCCGCTCTCTCGAAATCCATTTGTGAAGCGGCTTCCTTCATCTTTCCAGTAAGCTCTTTAATAATGATCTTGCGGTCGCCCTTCAAGAAGCGGCACACGTTCTTGCTCACTTCCTGATATTCTTCCTTGCCTACCAGTCCAGCGCATGGCCCCAGGCATCTACCGATGTGAAAATCCAGGCAGGGACGGTGTTTGGTGTTGCCCTCTTCAATGGCTAGATCGCAGGTGCGTATGGGAAACGCCTTCGTTATCTCTTTCAGCGTTTGCCGCGTGGCTCTGGCATGGACGTATGGACCGAAATACTTCGCTCCGTCCAGCTTACGCTCAACAACGCGTGTCATGGAAATTTTGGGAAAATCTTCTGTGGTGACTTTCAGGTAGGGGTAGCGTTTATCATCCTTCAGTTTTACGTTGTATTTCGGTCTGTGCTTCTTGATGAGGTTATTTTCCAGGATCAGAGCTTCCACCGCGTTGTCTGTAATTATGTAGTCAATGTCCCTTACATACGGTATCATGCCGGGAGTCATGGCGTGCAGCTTGGCATGTGTCCCAAAATAGCTCCTCACCCGACGGGAAAGCAAACTGGCCTTGCCAATATACAGTATCTTCCCGTCGGCGTTCTTCATGAGATAGACGCCCGGCTTGGAGGGAATACTGCTTATCTTCTCTTCAATCGGATCCATAAGATTTCATTCCGCACGCTCATCGAAAGACATTTCGTATAGTTCGTAGTGTGATTTTTCCATATCCAGATTCTGGTAAGCTTGCTTTGCCGGGTGGTTTTTGCTGGCAACGTACAGCCTGAGGCCGCAGACGTTTGGAGAGCTTTCAGCCATACATTTTATGTGCTCAAACAGCGAACGAAAAACTCCCATCCGCCGGTGGCTTGATAATACATAGACGCTCTGAATCCACCAGAAGAAACCGTTCCGCCAATCACTCCATTCATAGGTGATCATCATCTGACCCACTACTCTACCGTCAGACTCAGCGACCACGTAGAACCCTTTGGTGCTGTCCTCAAATACTGCGGTTACGCCGTCAGTCAACTGCTGACGCGGGAGGATCATGTTCTCCGTCTCCCGCGCCATCGCTGTGTTGAAATCCACGATCGTGCCGATGTCAGCTATCGTGGCTCGTCTGACACGGACAGAATGATGTTCCATAATGCTCTATCACTCGTCGATTTGCTTCAGGAGATGCTCTACAGCGGCGTCAAGCTGGCTGTCTTTATTCTCTGCCGCTTCGCCCAGCGGTCGATCCACACGAATATCCACCGTTCGGGACGCACCTTCCAGGTCTTCGCCGTCCAACGTGGCAACCTTTACAAATGGCACTCTGAACGATGTTCCGTCCAGAAGTCCTATACCTGTCGTCCAGATCACCGCTCCGGCTGAGGGTGTCCCAACGACTTTCCCCAGACCAGACCTCCTGAAGCCTTCGCTGAACATCTCCGTGTTGCTGCCAGAATGCTCATTCTGCACCAATATAACGGGCTTTTCAAGAACCCGGTTTCCAGCCATATTCGGGGAGGACGTGGGCGGTGCGTCGCGATAGATTGACTGAACAAAGCTGCGCCTGCGAAGCACGTCCAGGATGAACGACTGTATGTGTCCGCCGCCGTTGTATCGGACATCCACAACCACGCCTTCTTTGTTGTGCGTTTCCGTGTCCAGATCCACCAGCAACTGAAGATAGGCTTCGTATGACATGGCTCTTATATGCACGTAACCCAGACGGCCGCTGCTCTTATCGTGAACATATTCAGCATTTTTCCGTACCCAATTATTGTATTGCAGGTTACCAGTAGCGCCCTCGCTGACTGGCTGAACGATTACCTCGCGCGCCTCTTCCATACTCGGTTTGTCATTGACCGTCAGAACGACTCTCTTTCTGATCTTATGCTTCAACTGCTCCCATAAATTGTCCGATCCGCCCAGTTCGACTCCGTCCACTGCCAGAAGATACTCGCCCACTTTCACCGGTTCATCAGGCAGCGCAGCCGGGCTATCTGGGAGGACCTCCGCCACCCTGAAGCGTCCCGATTCTTCCAGTTCCGCCCAGTCAAAATCCACACCCAGATAACTGTCGCTGGAGCCGCCACCACCACCGCCTGCGCCCAGATGAGAAGCGTTTAACTCGCCCACCATCAGGTTCAGAATCTCGTGGAAATCCTCCCGCGCCTGCACACCTCGAACAACTGGAAGAAGCCGCTCATGAACAGCGTGCCAGTCAGCGCCGTGATGACTAGGATCGTAGAAGTGGTCGCGCATGGATCTCCACGCTTCGTTGAACATCTGCATCCTCTCTTCTTCCAGATCGACGTCCATTTCAGCCTTCGTCTCCAGCGCTTTAGCATCGCCGTCCTTGCCGCCGTTCTCCGCTATTTTCAGATAGTGAATCTTGCCGCCGTCCACATAGTAGATCTTCTTTCCGTCTGATACAAAATATACGCTCCCTTTGCCGCCGGATGAGGTGGTAAGTTGTTTGGGCGGATCGCCCTTGCGGTCCTCATCGAAGCACATGCTCCAGAGGTTATGCTTGCCCGTCATCCGCCCGGCAAACACCAGCATTTTACTGTCGGGACTGATGCAAAGAGCATGAGCAGCCGCCTGAAGAGACGTAAGGAAGCGCAGACGATGTTTGATGCCATCAAACTCAATCTTAACCGGCTCAGGCTCCTTCTTTTTCTCATCCTTTTTGTCTTTATCCTCTTTGTCTTTATCTTCTTCTTTGTTTTCCTCTTTCTCCTTTTCCTTATCTTCCTCCTCTTTTTCCTCAAAGAGCTTGTCGAATTCATCCTCACGAAATTCTGGCTGCACCGGGCGCAGATCCACTCTGGCGATCTGTGGCTCGTCGCGATACTGGGATGTGGTGAAGATTATATACTTGCCATTCGGCGACCACAATACTCCGCCGCTGCCAATCTGGCTCAGGAAAGTGATCTGCCTTGCTTCGCTCTCATCCATATTCTGTACATAAAGGTTGGAGAAATAATTATCATCGCAGTTCGCGAATGCGATCCATTTGCTATCTGACGACCACGCGAATGAGGACGACATGTGTATGCTCTGTCTGAATATCCCGGTGATAAAAGGCTTGATCTCAAGCGTTTCAGCATCGATCAGCCGGATTTCATCCCGACTGTGGCAAAATGCGATCCATTTCCCGTCTGGCGAAAACCGGGGCGCATTTGCAGGGACAGATTGATCTGTCAGCAGTGTCTCTTTCTTCTCCTGAAAATCGTAGAGAAAAACCTGATTCTCACCGTTTTGGTCGGAAACGTAAACCGCTTTGCGGCTGTCCGGACTCCACGAGATTTGGGCATAGCGGGATGTTGTGCTGGGCAGCGAGAACACCGGCCGCCCTTTTTCGGTGCCTTTCTCAGCGGAGGCGGCGAAGATCCGCCCCCTGTTGACAAACATCACCTTTTTGCCATCATCAGACAGGGTAAATCCCTGGATGTCGCCGTTATACGTCCTGTGACTGGCGCTGTTCACCTTCCTATCGGCACGAACTTTTATCCTCACAGGCGCGGCTTTTTTCGTCTTCAGCTCAAGCCGCCAGATTCGGAAATCCCGCTGGAAGGCTATCCGTTCGCCATTTCCGGAGATAGACGCCCGGAGCACGCGGCCGTCGTCAAAATGCGTTATCTGTTCCGCATCGCCATTTTCTGTGCTTTTATGCCAGATATTCTCATTACCATCGCGGTCCGAAACAAAATACAGCCCCTTGCCGTCAGAATCCCACATAGGCCACATATTGCGTCCGGAGTAGTCCGTGACCTTCCGGTAGTCTTTCGAGCCTATGGGTTCGCTCACAATCCATATATCTGATGGGCTGGATGGATTCGGCCCATGCCGCCACCACGGATCGCCGTTATTGTTGAGCGCCAGCGTTTTCCCATCCGGGGATACAGTTAGATTATCGTATCCCTCACGGGGATCGCCCGTAACTTTTATAGGTGTACCGCCATCCACGCTTACTTTATAGGCGGCGGTGCTTATCGAATCGCGTCCAGAACTGAAATATAGCCACAGACCGTCCGGAGACCAGCAGTGCAACACATCCGTGCCATCATGATACGTCAGCCGCCGCACATCCTCTGTCTCCAGCGACATGACGTAAATATCCCCATTCCCCGTGCGTTTAGACATAAACGCCAATTTGCTTCCATCAGGCGAAAATCGCGGCCGGTCGTCGTATCCGCTGTGTGAGGTGAGCATTCTGGCTTCACCGCCATTGGTCCGGGCGATCCAGATGTCGCCTGCGTAAGAGAAAGCGATCTGTTTTCCGTCGTAAGAGAGTGCTGGCGACCGTAAATACGGAACGATTGATTTCCCGCCAGTATCTTCTTTAGTTCGCATCAAGTTTCCTTTCCAATTATAGACATGTTCACAATTATGGTAACACTTTTGAGTATGATATATATCTTATGTCCTCGAAAATCCCCCCAGCCCCCTTTTCAAGGGGGAGCAGGAAATCTGCTCCACATTCGCTCTACAGGAGCAGCAAACCTGCTATATGCAAGGGTTTATAGCTCCCCCTTGAAAAGGGGGTTGGGGGGATTTTCAGCCATATTCAGAAAGTGTTACCTTAATTCCATCGGACAATGATCCATACACAATTATAGCTTCTTTAAGCGTCCCCAGGTGCCGGTGAGCTTGCCCATTGGTCTAACCGCTATATCTGTGACGTGACCGATCTCCATAGTGTCTAATATCTCCTCGTCCGTCAAAGCCCTGCTGTAGATTGCCACCTCGTCCAGCATACCTGTGAAGGTCATACCTGAATGCGCCCCCATCACCAAAGAGACACTCGCGTGTCCTATAGGACCTGCCCAGGGCATATCGTTTCCCTTGACGCCGTTTACGTACCCTCTCTGAATTGAGCCGTCGAAGGTGGCCGCCAGATGCGTCCACTCGCCGGGAACTGGTTGAGGCCTAGCAGCATACATGTGAGCAGTTGCGCCTGTATCATAGAACCAGAGGTTCGTCTCGGTGTTTTCCATCTTGAAGAGATAGCCACCCGACTGATAGGTGAACTTCTGAATCATTTCATTTGGCAGGACATCTCCTGACCAGTTTACCCAGAGCGCGATGGTGATCTCATCAGAGTTCAGAGTTTCCGAATCAGGCACCGTCAGAGATTGCCCATTCGCGCTAAATTCCAGAGCATCGCCTATTTTACCGTCCACCCAATCCGGTTGTCCTTGTATAGTGGCATTGTTGCCATTGCCGGAAAGGTCAGTTATTGTGCCCTTTTCCTCAGTATCGAAGGTGTAATACAACACCAATCCCTCGGGAATATCGGCATGGACAGAAACTGGTGAAGAGAACATAGCAACACAGGTCAATAATACAGCCATCAAAGATAAATACGCAGCTTGTCTCATCATTTTCCAACACCTCCAGATAGTTCTTTAGAATCATTCTATGGGCTTGAACTTATACACAATCTCGCCCGGTTTCATATAACCCATCTCTCTTGCGAGTCTCTCCTGACTCAGGACATTGTGTTCCAGCTTGTCGATTTCCTCCTTCAGGCGCTGCTGCTCCTGCTGAAGCCTCTCAACCTTTTGGACGTATCCCTGCTTTATTTCCCGGTTGCGCTGCCAGTATTGAAGCCCTTTTATGAATCTGTAACTGTCTACCGCCAGGAAACATAGAAATGCAGTGCAGATCAGCAGTATCAGGGAAGTTCCCCATCTCTTTGTCCCGCGTGTATTTCGTGTTGTTCTTCTACCTGTTCGACGATTCCTGCTCATATTTGCTCTCCCATAATAGCCTGAGTAATGATACCTATTTGCTGATACTGTTAGCGAATTCGGAATTGCTGTTCGGTCGGGGTTGGAAAACCCCGACTATCGGTTGGTGGGAATTTTATTATTACCGATAGACAGGACTTTCCAGTCCCGTTAGATGAATTCGCCAGCAGTATCATTTACTGAGAAAACCACTACAGATTATAGAAAACTCCTTTACCTTTGAAGATAGCCTTACCGGCCAGTGATTCTTCGATTCTCAAAAGCTCATTATATTTGCTTACCCTATCGGATCTGGACATTGAACCTGTTTTGATCTGACCGGCGTTAGTGCCGACGACTATGTGAGCGATAGTTGAGTCCTCCGTCTCACCTGAACGGTGCGATACAACGGCTGTATACTGGGCTTTCTTTGCCATCTCAATGGCGTCAAGCGTTTCTGTCAGCGTCCCGATCTGATTAACTTTTATAAGGATCGAATTGCAGACGCCTTCGGCTATACCGCGCTGGAGGATTTTGGTATCTGTGACAAAAAGATCATCCCCTACTATCTGGATTTTGCTTCCCAACTCATCCGTAAGCATTTTCCAGCCAGCCCAGTCGTTCTGTGCCAGTCCATCCTCGATAGAGATGATGGGGTATTTATCCACCAGCTTGGAGTAGAATTTCACCATTGCCTCAGAATCCTTCTTGGACTTTTTCTCGGCTGCGAGGATATAGGCATTCTCTTTTTCGCTGTAGAATTCGCTGGCGGCCGGGTCTAAGGCGATCAGGACATCCTCTTCCGGTTTATAGCCTGCCTTCTCTATACCCTGCATGAGCAGTTCCAGAGCCTCTTCGTTGGAACCCAGGTTAGGGGCAAATCCGCCTTCATCTCCTACTGCGGTGCTATAGCCCTTCTCCTTGAGCACGGATTTGAGATTATGAAAAACCTCTGCGCCTATCCGCAGCGACTCTGAGAATGAATCGCCGCCTACCGGCATAATCATGAATTCCTGCAAATCAACGTTGTTATCCGCGTGCGCTCCGCCGTTCAGAACGTTCATCATGGGCAGCGGCATATCCTTGGCATTGACACCGCCAATGTATCTGAAAAGCGGGAGGTTCAATGCGGCCGCGGCAGCTTTGGCGACAGCCAGCGAAACGCCCAAAATCGCATTAGCTCCCAGGTTTGCCTTATTTGAGGTTCCATCGAGTTCCATCATACGATGATCTATTTCCACCTGTTTCAGGGCGTCCATACCCACGATCTCTGGCTTTATAATTTCATTGACGTTGGTTACAGCTTTGACAACGCCCTTGCCCAGGTACCGGCCGGTATCGCCATCTCGCAGCTCAATGGCCTCGCGCTCCCCCGTTGAAGCGCCTGAAGGGACGGCAGCTCTACCAAGCGCACCGCATTTCACCAAGACATCCACTTCCACGGTAGGGTTCCCTCTGGAATCTATTATTTCTCTGGCATGTATATCAGTTATGGTTGTCATTTTTCAACTTCCTCCTCTTAACTGCCTATGTATATTCTGCATATCTTCAGATTATCTGATTTCTGAACTAAACGTTGGAATCATACCAGATTTTCAGTCTACAGTCAACAAAGATTTTCGCACACCACATCCAAAGACCGTCGATTAAGTACACGTATTTCGGCTTTCCGGCTTCTAGTGGAGGAATCGGTACATGGGACGTTTCAGTATAATTCCCAGAATGCTCCAGCAGCTTCCCACCACAAACCCTCCCAGTATGAGGCCGAGAAAGAACGGGACGGCGCGGCGATAGATTTTCAGTCCGCCGAGGCGCAGCAGGATGAGCTTAACTGCCCAGCTTACCAGAAGCGAGAACCAGAATATGCCCATAGACCAACTCCCGGAGATGGCGTAACCCGCCGGATGAAGCGGCCACCAGATGAACTGCATTCGCACTATCATCAATACCAGCGCAAACACAAATCCGATGATAATAAAGCTGACGCTGCCCCAATCCGCAGGTGGTTGTGAGTAGATCCACCTTTGCAGTCGGTTAAACGCCTCACTGCCCGCGTAGGTCTCTGAGCCATACGCGTATGTGGCCTGTAGTCGTGCCCAATAGCCCGCAGCAGTTCCCACAACAATGGCGAGGATCATTGCTATAACAACCCGCCGCCCGTTTATCTGCGCGCGCTGTGCTAATTTAAAGCCCTCCAGTTGGTGCGGCATGGGATGGCTTCTGTGTGCACGATTGAACCAATACAGGTATGAGAGGATGGTGAGGTTCGCTCCTCCGAGCCGCCGGGCGCCAAATACCTTCGGGATGACCTCATCAGGGCCAATAAAGTGTAGATCATGCACAGGAGAGCCTACCTCAGCGCGAATGCGCGTTATGGCAATAGAGATGGCAAAGTAAAGGGCAAAGAAAAGAAAAATGACCCAGAGCGACATACCCGCCTGATGGCAGAAAATAACCAGATACAGAAGGCCAAGCACCAACATGGCAAAGGTGTAGCGAAAGCTGATAGGTTCGCTTATAGAGTCACGGGACGCCGTGTCTCTGCCGTCTTTCCGCGAGAAAAGCTGACGGAATACCCATGCCAGATGTCGCTTGCCGATCCATAATGACAGCAGGCACACTCCCACGTATGCGCCAAAACTCTGTTCCGGTATGTAAGGAAATCGCGGCAGACTGCGCAACCCCATGATATTGCCGATGATCAACTCAACCTTCCAGAACAGGTAGAACACCCAGCATGAGAGGGATAGATCCAGCGGCATCAAAAATCCCAGACCAATGGCAAAGGGCGAAATACCCACCGGCGTTCTGCCGATGGCGCTCCACGGCTTATCGGTAATATAGCTCCCGATGTCCCAGTATGGGCCGCCAGTGCTGGGGATGGCGGGATATAAGAAGTGCAGGCCATTCAGAATATCCATGCCACCGGCAATTGCGAAGCCGATCCACATGAGCTTATTCCTGAAAAACCTTCCGTCCGTTCTGGTCATCTCCGCCGGTAACTGGATGACAGGATAGCTGAGTTTCTCGTTCTCGATCCACTGCCGACGAACGATCAGCGTGATTGCCAGCATAACCAGCAGTAGAGCAATAGCGAATCCAGACCACGCAAGGATCGGCTTCAGCCATACCATTATATTCTCATTGGTGTAGAATGACGAATCGCCTCTGAAGAGATCCGCGAGGCTTCGTTTGTCCTTTATCGCGAGCCAATCCGGTATATACCGATGAAACAGATCAGCCCATTCGTTTTCAGGCGTCGCAAACCAGAACGCGTAGCCCAATATGGGCACCAAAAGCCTGAGCAGATCGCCGCCGCTGATCGCAGAAGCGAGGCAGAGCATCATATAGATGATCAGCAGTTCGCCCTGGGACAGTGATAATTTTGGTGAGAGCTTTCTGAGCAGGAGATTCAACGGAGCTAATACAAATAGAATGAAGACTACATTGACAAACAGCGAGACTTTCGTGGGGGCTACCTGACTCCAGACAACCGCCATAGAAATCCAATAGCTGTTGAATGGGATAAGGATCAGGCTGATCCATATAGCGCGCCAGCCGATCCTGCGATCCAGCCCTGCCGGATTTACATACCTATGGTTAGATCTCATCACTTCCTTCTAATCCTTTTCAGAGCGCGCACAGCAACTTTATTGAGCAATCCACCCAACGATGCTGGAAATTCCCTGATGTAGAATATCTCCCACGATGAATCCTACGAAGATCGGCATCATTCCCCGATAATACTTTAGTCCGCCATAGCGCAGCATAGCTGTCTTAGCGAGCCAGCCCATGAAAAACGGACTCCAATAGACGTGCATGCCCCATGAGTTCGCCGCCATATAGCCAACAGGATGCAGATGCCACCACAAAAGTCGAAATCGCAGAGCGGAAAGACAGAGGCAGGCCGCTAATCCTGTCATGATCCCCGTGACTCCGCCGACATCCATCGAGCCTGGGCTATTCAGATAGTTTGCCAGATTCTGATACGCCCAATAGGCCTGACTTCCTATATAGGATTTACTCGTGTCACCTATGCGAAGCTCTGAAAAGCCTTTGTCATAAAAGAGCGTCAACGCCAGATAAATGGATAGAAAAAGGCTGATAAAAATACCCGCATACATGGCGATGCCAAGCCGTCTTTTATCCATCTTGAAGGCGTCAGCAAGTTTGAAACCCTCAAGCTGGCATGGCATGACACCCATAGTGCCCTTCGCGAAATATGACCAGCGCAGCGAAGCTATTGCTGTGAGTTCCTCAGATCTGAAAGCGGCTGTTCCTCTGAAAGTATACAGCGTCTCACTTACAAGCAGCGGACTCATCAGGATACCCAGCCCTGTTTCCACTCGAACCCTCGCGAGCACGAACGCTATCACCAGAAACAGGCTCATAAACGTAAACGCCGTGATGGGTGACATCCCGGCAGCCATACACCATACACAGAGCAAGATAAATCCTATCATCCCTGCAATAATATAAAATCTGTAGGATTCTGAAGACGTCGTTCTGGCTGTGAATACTGACTTAATGGCCGACATCCAATGCGCTCTGCCGGTCCAGATGGATATCAGGAATATCCCGAACAGCGCACCCATGCCCTGATAGAACAGTGCGGGAAAAATGGGTGAGTATACACTGGGTGGCCCGCTGTGCCCTTTCCAGATGACGGCTATGACGTTCTCAAGCCTCGTTATCATGTGAAATACCCAACAGCTCAAGGATATATCCGTAGGCACTATGAAGGCAATGCCTATGAGCCAGAACGTGAAATTCCATTCTAATCTACCCAGGCCACTCCAGGGACGCGAGGCGGGCTGGTTCCAGATGGTCAGATGCCTGAGCGGCATTGCAGGAACTACCGGGAAGAACGTGCGTAATGTCTGGAGTCCTCCTAAAATCATCGGGACGCTAACCCCTAGCCAGAACATCCCATTCTTGAAGATGTCCGGGAAGTGAGAAGTCGATCTACTGGTGTTTGTCAGTTCCAGCGGGATTGTCACGAGGGGAAACGATAGCCGCTCGTGATACATCCATTGTCGGGTCAACACTGTGTTGATACATAACATGACGAAAAACAGGACTAAAAGAAAAAAAGACCAGGCGGCTACAGGAAGCGCCCATGCCCGCCAGGGGACAATCAGATCCTCGCCTTCGGAAAACATAAAAGATTCTTTTGCGGGAGGAGCTATCCAGGCTGGCAGATATTTGTGAAACAGGCTTTTCCATTCGTTTTCCGGCGTCGCGTTGTAATGTACCGAAGCCATGTGCGGCAACATGAACCCGACTACTTCGTGGGATGAGATAGTGCCAGCAGCAACCATCATGGCATAGATAACCAGAAGCTCCTTCCGGGAAAGTCCGAATTTCTTGCTCACCAGACGAAGGATGGGAGTGATGATCAATAGCCAGAAGAATAGGATGTAAACAGGAGCAGGGGCGGGGGCAGAAGAGCCAACGTTGCCAGACATGAAAGCCAGATCAATATATCGGCTCATAAACGTAATGAGACAAACAAACCCTATCCCAATCGTTATGGCTTGGGCCGATACTCCGTTCTTCTGATGCTTCCATCTGACCGACACTGTATAGTATAGACTTTCACTTTAGAGTTGCGACTTTGAGCTTAACCACAATTGATGTTGTTCCAAATCCATATTAAGATATTCTGCCCGGTTACGAATATGTATAGTATACCTCATATCTTGATGCCCAATCAAGAGGAAGTTAACGGAAGGGATCTATCCCAACCAGAATCCAGGAAGTTCAGACCATCCTTTGAGCTGCTTGAGCAGAATGGCGCTGGTGAGAGAGCTTCACTCCCGGCTCTGGTGGGAACACATGCTTCTCGAACATGGCAACCCACCAAATTGAGACAGATCTTTGGGCGAGGCCATGAGTGGTCTTGACAGCCAGCCCTCGATCCCTTTTTCTAAAGGGCTAAACGATGCTTATCTTCGGATAAATAATAAAATAGTTGGGAACCCGCCCGGAAAAAACGCGCATTTCTTTTAAGTTTTTGACTTGCCCTGCCGATAATGGAAGGCAGAAGCTACTAAACTATTCGAATAGTATCATTTTTGTTTTCATTATTTCAAGATTTGGGGAGCAAAAAGATGTACAACATAACTTTCAAAAGGAGGTGAATCAAATTATGGGTCAAAGCGTGAGTATAGAGCAAGGTGTTGATGCTGCTGTAGCAGAAGGGAAAGACATGTCTCATCTAGCTGGGAAATACCTTACCTTCAGACTCGTTGAGGTGGAATATGCCATTGAGATACTGAAGGTTAAGGAGATCATCAAGTTGATGCCAATTACCGATGTTCCCAGGATGCCGGGATATGTGCGAGGCGTCATCAACCTGCGAGGGAAAGTCATCCCTGTGGTGGATCTGCGTACTAAGCTCGGTCTCGTGAGCATTGACGATACAGAGGAAACGTGCATCATTGTGATGGATGTAACCAATGATGGACAATCCACAATGACCGGGATTCTAGTGGATACCGTATCTGAAGTGCTGGAGATCGCCGTGGAGCAGATCGAGGAGCCACCGTCAATTGGCACTGCCATTGACATAGACTTCATCATGGGAATGGGCAAGATCAACGACGACGTCAAGATTCTTCTGGACGTCGTCAAGGTGTTGGCGTAGTTCTGTGAGCCTGTTTGTGGACTCACAGAAACATTAACAGATACATTGACAGATACGCTAAAGGAGAGAAAACGAAATGCTCGAGAACGTAAGTATGAAAAAGGAAAAAAGTGGGACATTAAAGGAAATGTCCCTAACTGCGAAGATGGTGATGTTCTTCCTGCTGGTGGGCATCATACCATTCGGGTTGATGGCTGCTGTATCACTGTGGAAGTCATCATCTTCGCTGTCTGCGGCTGAGTATAACAAACTCACGGCACTGCGGGATGTGAAGAAGAAGCAGATCACACAGTATTACTCTGAAAGACTGGGTGACGTGGAGGTGCTGGCAGCTAATCCATATACTGTAGAAGCCGTCAAGGAGATAGATGCAGCGAATGAAGAGGCGAAGGAACAGAGCGGGATATCTGGCCTTCAGTTGCTGAGCGATACCAAATTTCGGGCAGCTTACAACAAGTATTATCCCACCTTCAAGCACTACATGGACACATACGGATACTACGATGTGTTCCTCATCTGTCCGGACGAAGGTGATGTCTTCTTCACTGTAACGCAGGAGGCGGACTTCGGGACGTTGATGACAAGGGAGAACACGCACCTGGCTGATACGTGGCAGAAGGCACTGAGGACACGTCGACCAGTGCTGTCAGACACAGAGACTTATGCGCCATCGGCTGGCGCGCCTGCACAGTTCGTCGCAGCTCCCATCACGGATGGCGGTAAGACTATAGCTGTCCTGGCGCTGCAGATATCGTCAGAACAGGTGAATGCCATCATGCAGGAGCGCTCAGGGATGGGGAAGACTGGTGAGATATATCTGGTGGGTCAGGACAAGCTCATGCGGTCGGATTCATTCCTGGACCCCACCAACCACTCGCTGGCAGCATCTCTCAAGAATCCTTCCACTGGCAAGGTGGATACTGAAGCTGCCACAGCAGCGCTGGCTGGAACCACTGCTGAGAAGATCGTCATCGACTACAATGGCGCGCCTGTGCTTTCCGCATACACGCCATTGACGATAGGTGACCTGAAATGGGCAGTCCTGGCGGAGATCGATGAGGCGGAGGCATTCGCTGCTGTTACAAGCATGAAGTATCTCGTGGTGGTTATATCCGTTGTCACGCTGGCTTCCATAATAGGTGTAGCTCTCTTGATCGCCAGAAGCCTGTCTGCGCCTATCACCATGCTCATCGGGCGGGTACAGGATCTTGCCGCATCCGCTGCTGAGGGGCAATTGGATACACGGGCTGACGCCAGTGAATTTGCAGGGATGTATCGACCGGCTATTGATGGCATCAACGAGATGCTTGATGCGCTGGTTACTCCACTGAAGGTAGCTGCTGAACAGATTGATCTCATTAGCAAGGGAAATATCCCTGAGAAGATAACTGATGAGTATCAGGGTGACTTCAATGACATAAAGCAAAGCCTGAATGAGTGCATTGATGCTGTCAACGCGCTGGTTGAGGATGCCAACATGCTGGCACAAGCAGCAGCCGATGGCGAACTGGATACACGAGCTGATGTGTCCAGACATGCTGGTGACTATGCGCGCATCATACAGGGGATCAACAATGCTCTGGAGAGCATCGTAGTCCCACTCAATGAGGCTGGCGCTGTCCTGTCTGACGCTGCTGATGGAGACATGACCAAGCGAGTGGC
>SDBT01003499.1_pt1 | contig 27112 bp, 23 predicted proteins | sample 2277101 | NCBI WGS metagenome assembly SDBT01 (sample SAMN10404973, study PRJNA504765) | marine sediment metagenome | isolation source: marine sediment core GS10_PC15, 103 cmbsf | place: Arctic Ocean: Southern Knipovich Ridge | collected 2010 | reverse complement strand
CACAACCGGTTCTTGGTTCGCGTCGGCTTTTTCACCTCCAACGGCCTTCATAGTGTCCCGTTGCCCAGCGTCGGGAGGAATCGTGACCGGCGGAGGCTCGACTTCTGCAACCGCACTGGGCTCTGGCAGGTTATCTTGATCCTCGGCTGCCTCTTGGTTCGCCGTTTGACGGAAAAACCAGTAGCCGGCGGACAACAGGACGACGGTCGCGATGAGAGCGCCACCTGCGAGCAACGAGTTATTGCCGCGTGATCCCTTCGGCTCTGCGGAGCCACTGAGCACTGGGGAGGAATCTTCCTGAGCCTCCGCGGGCGAATCGAGCCGTTCGGTTGAAGTTTCGGGGCGCTTCTCTGGATCTGGTTCCCAGTCGGGCAATGGAGTTGTAGTGGTTTGTGACAGGTTCTCTTCGAGCGATCCTGCGATACTGGAGGAGAGCAGGCCACTGTCTACCGAGGCCAGTACTCTTCCCTTGTCGGGCAGGCGCTCCTTGACGAAGCTGACCTTCCCGCCCGAGGAAGAGAGGATGTCTTGAATCGTCTTTTTGACTTTCAGACGAACTGCGATTCCGATCTCCTCCTCGGACGCTGCACCTAGATCCACCAACCTCCGTCCCAGCAGTTTCGTGTCGTCTCGATCCTGGACCTCAGCACTTGTGAGGATATGCTCATGGATGATCGCCTTCTCCACCAAGAGACGCCCGAGAGATTCATCGCTTGCCGCAGCTTCTGCCGGGCGGGGATGCAGTGATTTTCACGGCCGGTGCCAGCGGTCGTTGGGACGACGCGAAGATCATGGCGCAATCGCTGTCGACAGGCGAGCACCGAGTCCTAATCGAGGGTGGCGTCTATGCGCGTTACGTACCCACCGGGCACTTGGTCTATGCCCGAACTGGAGTGCTGCTGGCAGTCCCCTTCGATCTTGCAAGGCTCGAAGTCACAGGCGGCTCCGTCCCGATCGGCGGGAGTGTTATGCAAACACCCAGCGGCGCTGCGCAGTTCAGTTTTTCCGAGAATGGAACGCTCGTCTATGTGGCGGGCAACAATCTCGGGGCCGAGCGGACGCTGGTCTGGGTGGATCGCGAGGGAGCGGCCCGACCCCTGACGGCCCCTCCCCGCGCCTATTTGCACCTGCGCCTTACCCCTGACGGTCTACGGCTGGCCGCTCTGGACGCGCAGCGGGAAGAGAATTGCGTTCGCTTCAAATAGGTCTGGACCCATGAATCTGTTCTGGAAACCTGCAGATGGCAGTGCCACGGACGAGAGGCTAACGACCAGCGAATACATCCATACTCCCGCATCGTGGTCTCCGGACGGCCGAGTTCTGGCCTTCTACGAAATTCACCCAGCCACTGCCCGAGACATCTGGGTGCTTTCACTCGATGGGGAGGAAGCACGGCCTTTCCTACGAACCGCATCCGCCGAGGGCGCGCCGATGTTCTCACCGGACGGTCGGTGGCTAGCCTATACGTCAGATGAGTCGGGTCGGAGTAAATCTATGTACAGCCCTTTCCCGGCCCGGGTGGAAGGTGGCAAATCTCGACCGACGGGGGACAGGAACCGGTTTGGGCGCCTAGCGGAAGCGAGTTGTTCTACCGCAATGGCCACAACTGGATGGCCGTGGCGATGGAGAGCAAGCCGGCTTTTGTTTCGGGGAAACCGAGGCTGCTCTTCGAGGGAGTGTACGAGACGACGTTCCTACCTCTTGCAAACTACGACGTCACCGAGGACGGGCAGCGCTTCATTATGATCAAGAGCGACCAAGAATTAGCACCCACGCAGGTAAACTTCGTTTTTAGCTGCTTCGAGAGCTGAAGCGCCTCGTCCCCACCGACTGACCGATATAACTGATGGGTGGAAGAGAAATACCTGTCCTAGTGTCGCCCAGGGATAGAATCGAAGCGAACCCGAACCGTTCAACCTAGATACTTCTCAATTTCCACCAGATAGCGGTCAAAGTCGCCCAGGCTCCCGGTGAGGATCCGATACACTTCTTTCATGTCCATCTCCCAGTAGAAGTGAACGATTCGGTTCCGAAAGCGGGCCATAGCTCGGAGATCGTTTGCAAGCTGGGGATCCACTACGCCTGCTCGTTCGAGCAGATCAAACGCCTCCGCGTAACTGGATGGAACACCTAAACCGTCGGCCGCACAGATGTGGGTGGCGATTTCGACGCAAGCCTCGATAGCAAGCTGCAAAGCGTGAAGGACGGCATATTGCCGTTCTGTATTCTGTGAGAAGTCTTCCTCGGAAATTTGAGAGAAACCAAGCAAGTCTCTGACGTATCTTCGGATCCGGTTGATTCTGTCACGAACCGTCTCGACGTCGGCGACCATTACTCCGCTCCCACGATGGCTTCGCGTGCGGTACGAAAAGCCATATCTCTCAGAGGCTTGAAGTCTAGGTAGCGTAGAATCGTGGCCGATTCGAATCTTTCTCTCGCTCGTTCGTCCGTACAATGGATCAGCTTGCCGTCGCGGATGATTCGGTAGGTAAGCGGTATAGGGGAGTCATTCATGAGAATCAGGTCGACGTGATCGGTGCGAAGAGTCCTGCAAAGGGAATCCATTAAGTCGCCGTGCGCTTTTCGGCGATCGAAACCTGTGGTCAGAAGTACTCCGACGTCGATGTCACTGAGAGGACCTGACTCTCCTTTTGTGACGGACCCGAACATGTAGCCCAGTACAATTCGGGGGTCTTTCTCGAGTATTCGACGTATCGTCTGAGCGATTTGGATTCGGTCCATGACTAACAGCCCCTGTTGTCCCGACAAACGGCATCGTGACTGATTTCGAGGAATTATGTTATCAGTTTTTGTAAACCGCGTCATTATGCGCGCTTGGAGGGGTGAGAAGACCATCTAGTCCGAAACAGTCGCAGAGAATCGGGTGTTGTAGCTCCTTGCTCGATAAGCGTCTCATCCGGAATCCAGCCACGGTAGATCCTCGGGGAAGACACCGCTTCCACTACATCGATCTTGAAGTTGGTCAGGTTCAACGTGATCTGCAGATTCGACTCAATAGAGGTTTGTATCGACCTTCCGTGATCCGCGAAATGTGATGGCTGGGCTCCGAAACCGGGCTGATGGAGCTTGGAGCGTCCTTGAGCTGGGGTCGTGGGAGTTGTGGGTGGGGCCTCGGGGAGTGGAGGAGCCTGTGGTGTCGTCTTTTTCGGATATGAAACGCTAGGAAGACACACGTGTAGCCATGGATTGTCTTGGCCGGTTTAGTTGAGGAGATGGCGGATGGGCGGAGGAGCACGAGGTGCCGCAGGCTGGTCGGTTTGCTGTAGATGAAGGATGATGCGGTCGACAACTTTCGGGTCAGTAAGCACCGCGATGATCTTCATTTCGGCGCCACATTTTTGTGGTAGAGCCTTGCGGGTTCGGTTGCTGTAGGCTCCGTAGTCGCGATAGAGATGTTGGCCGCGGTCAGGGATCTGTTGACAAATTGCATGAATCCAGTCGAGAGCATCCAAGGCTAAAACGGTGTTTCCGGTTAAAGGATGAGGCGGAGTGGTGACATAGACCTGACCCTCAGGTGTCTGGGTGATGCTGCCGAGGTTGCGTTTGGATGGAGGAAAACATCGCGGCAGGCGTGGGAATGGCCTCTATCGAAGGATACCCCGTACGGAGTGGAAAGCTCCATGAAATAGCAGGACGAGAAATCTCATCCACTCCGCCTTTCTTTTTGGTATGGTAAAAACCCACTTTGTTGAGATCCAAATTAAACATAGAGCAGGATGCCTTTTGCTTCGGCGCCGGTGGCCTGGCGGAGCGCCTCTAGATAAATGATGACCTGCTGCCGGTAGATATCCTGGCCGATGTCCGGCCGGATGTCGGTCTTGAAGTCGACGACGGTCCAGGGAACGCTCGGGTCATCGCGAAAGGCGAGATCCGGCACGCCTTCGACGAGGGTGCCTTCTGAATCGCGATACACAAGCGGCGTTTCCCGATGGCAGAGACCGTTTGCGGCGGCTGCGGCGGCGCGGCGAAGGAGAGGATGCTCGAGCGCCCGTCGGGCTGCTTCGGCAGCGGCGTCGACCTCTGCATCTGTGTTGCCGAAGATGCGTCCTAAAGAGCGAGATAGAGACTGCAGGTTCTCCAAGCGGGCGTCGAATTCAGAACCTGCCAGTACCTCATGCACTAGGACTCCAAAAGCTTTACCCACCGGTCGGCCCTTCACCCGCTCGACCCGCTCCACGGCGACATCCTCACCCGCTGCAGATGCGGTTTCGGCTTTTTTAGTTGCCGTGATCACTTCCAGTGAGGCGCGGCTCCCTTTGTCGAGGATGGATTCGCGTCGGGCCCTCCACCGGTCGTGCATCTCCTGCCCCGAGTCTTCCTTAGCGCCTTCGTTCGGTTGGAGGATCTGGTAGCGTCTAACTCCGGGTTTTCCAACCGGAGCACGATCGAGCAAGTACGGATCCCACCAGACGACTCGGTGACGACCCTTTCGGGGCTTGTGCTGTCCCGGTCGAATGCCGTCACCGGGCATGATCACTGCGTTCGAAGGACGATCGATGACGGTGTCATCACCAAATCTCGGGCAACCGGGGGCGATGACGGGAAAACGGTAGGTCTTGCCGGCGGGGTAAAGAGAAGGGTTCAGGGCTGAGATCCAACTCCGGGTGCGAGCTTCGTCGGCCACCACCGGTACGACGAGGAGATCGCGAGCCCGGGTGGCGGCGACATAAACGAGTCGCTGGCTCTCTGCCGCTTCACGGCGTCCTTCGATCTCTTCCTGATCGATGAGCTCCCAGGGCGAGGCGCCCGCCAGTCGCACTGCAAAAAGGCGGCGGTCGGGGTCGATGTGACGCGATGCGTAATCGCCCAGCGAACAGGTGATGTCACAAAGTATGACGACCGGAAACTCCAGTCCTTTGGCCTTGTGCACCGTCATGAGCCGGACCCCATCGACCCCTTCTTCGATGAGCGGCTGCTCGGTGGCTTCGCCTTCTTCGGCCAGTCTTTCCAGGTGCTCCACGAAACCCCGGAAGGAGATGCCGCCGGTGGCCTCGTAGTTTCGGGCCAGTTGGAGGATCCGAAGCACGTTGACCAGGATTTGATCCCCGGCCTGCCAGAGGGCGAAGCCGGCTTGGGCTCGGGTGTCATCCAGGAGTTGACGAACGGTGAGGGCAATCGGCCGATGGTTTCGCCCCTTGTGAAGTCGGGCCAGGGCATCGAGAGTCGCCACAACATCGGCGTCATCTCCTTCGAGCGGTTCGCTGATCTTGCGAAAGGGGTGAAGCGGGCCGTGGCGAGATCGAAAAAGAAACAGTGCTTCATCGGATAAGCTGAAAAGGTACCCCCGCAAGGTGGCAAAGACCGATAGCTCGTCGTCTGGCCTTTCGATAGCCGCCAGAGCGTTGCGAATGCACTCGATCTCTTCGCGGCGGTGGAATCCCCGTCCGCCCACCAGCACCTGCGGGATGTCTCGTGCCTGGAGAGAGTCGACATAAGGTTGGGTGATGATCTGATTGCCGGATCGAAAACGACGGAAGAGCAGGCAAACATCGGACGCTCCTACCGGATGAGGATCGCGGTTGACCCGTGACGTTACCTTCCAACCACTTTCTTCGATCAGCCACTTGACGAATGCCGCAACCGCATCCGGCTCCGATTTTTGAATCGACCAGTGGACCAGGCGTCCCCAGTTGCTGTAGGGCCGGGGAATGGGAAGCGCAATCACCGCCGGTTGGTTCTCGATGGGCGGGCGGTGAGATTCCATGGGGACGTAATCGGCCTGGTGGGCTTCTCCGGAACCGGTCATGACTTCCGACATGGAGGCGTTGACCATCTCCTGGATCTCGGCAACCGCCCGGAAGCTCACGTTGAGATGGATGAGCTCGGCCCCGGCTTCGATCAGCCGCCGTTTGATCTGTTGATAAAGCGCAACGTCGGCCCGGCGGAAACGGTAAATGGACTGCTTGGGGTCGGCAACGACGAATAGCTTGCCCGGAACCGGACGCACCAGGTTCCAATCGGCCACGTCGGGGTCATCAGATGCAAGCAAGAGCAGAATCTCCGCCTGCAGGGGATCGGTGTCTTGAAACTCGTCGACAAATATATGCGAGAAGCGGCCTTGGAGCTCTTTCCGGAGGCCGGCGTTTTTGAGGAGTAAATCGCGAGCCCGCACCAGAAGATCCAGAAAATCCAGGCGGCCTGCTTTCTCCTTGAGTGACTCGTAACGTTCGACGAGATCGGGAAGCTCGTTCTGCAGGTGAGCCGCTAAATCGGCACCGGCGAGCTTCTTGAACTCGCGAAGGGAATCTCTCAGGGAATCGCGCTCGTCGAGTAGCTGCTGGCGCGAGACTCCCTCGGCGTAGAGACCACGGCCTTTCCTTTTTCCCTGGTCGATTGCCGGCAAACGATGCTCGAGCAGGTCGTAGTCGCGCTCGCCGCTCGCCAGCTCCTGGCGTTCGAGCTCGATAACAAATGACCGCAACTTGGCGAAGTCACGGTAGAGGTAGTCATCCGGATTTCTGCAGCCCCTTGATTTTTCCGCCAGATTGAGCAGGCGAGTGACGAGCCGGTCGATTTCATCGTTGCGGGCAAAGGGACGAATCTCCCAGGGAGTGGGAAAGTCGCGCCGCTCGATGAGATCCCGGCCGGCCCGATAGAGCTTTCCCACCGGGCCGAGCTCGGTGGTGCCCGGTTGGCGCAGCAGTCGGCGAATTCCCGGTGGGGGAGCGTCCAGCTTTTCTTCCAGCCATCGATCGAAGACCCTGCGATACAGCCGATCGGCTTCGTCTTCGGTGGCCACTTCGAAGAGAGGATCGACCCCGGCTTGAATCGGCCTTTCCTTAAGTAAATCGGCGCAAAAGCCATGGATGGTTCCGATGTGGGCTTCCTCGAGTTGCGTGAGTCCTTTTTCCAGTCGCCCGAGTAACTCTTTGTTCCCATGCGCTTCCCGGCGGGCCTTCTCCAGCTCGGTTCGCAACCGAAGCTTGAGCTCGCCGGCGGCTTTTTCGGTAAAGGTGACCGCCACCAGAGAGGCCAGCTCCCCGCGGCCGGTCCGGAGGACCTCGATGATCCTTCCGACCAGCTCGGTGGTTTTGCCGGTTCCGGCAGCCGCCTCTACCACGAGCGTCGCGTCCAGGGCGGTGCGAACCCGATCGCGCGCCGGTTGATCCGCAAGCTCGGGGGTGTTTGAGGTCATGTCAAGTTCCTCAGCCAGTTGAGCGGTGACAATCGCGGATCCTTCTGCTTGCGTTCCGCATCATTGGCGGCCCAGGGACCACAAACGGGCTGGTAATCACAAAACCGGCAACCGAGCGGTGGTTTGGGTGAAGCAGGGAAGAAGCCTTCTCCGATGATGGTGTCCAGCCGTCGTTTGAACTCATTGACCACATCGAGCGCTTCTTCGTCCGGCACGACACGGCGCTCTTCAAAGCCGCCTTTTTCGGTGCAGTAGTAGAGTCTCGACGTGGCAACCTCTGCGCCGGTGACGGCTTCGTAAGCGAGAGCATAGAGTATGGGCTGGAGGGTCTCGCCTCCGTTGACCACCGCTTCTTTGGGAACCCAAGCTCTTCCGCTCTTGTAGTCTGTGACCCGCACTTTACCGTCTTCGCGTTTCTCGACCAGATCGATGGCACCCCGCAGCCGGAGACCGTTTTCCAAAACCGCTTCGTCCAAAGTGCTTGCCGGATCCGCCGGCCCTCTGGGCTTCATCCCGAACGTGTACTCCCGTCGGATGGGGATCCAACCCCCGATGGCCTCCGACTCCTTTCTCAACCAGCCGCGAAGGTTGGCTCGAATCGTGGCCAGCTCGTCGCGCCAGATACGCTCGACGGCTGGGGCCAGCTCCTCCGCAAACCGCTCCGCCACCCGGGCGAAGACGGTCTCACAAACGTCCAGTGCCGCCGCCAGGTTATCCGGTCGAATGGGGTACAGGTGCTCTTTTTCCAGGCTCAGTGAGATCTCGTACTGAGCTTCGTGCACGATGCTACCGATGGTCAATGGATCCATATGGGTGATCTGCTCGACCGTATCCCGAGGTTTGAGCCTCAAGAGGGCATACAGGAAAAATCGGTAGGGACAGCTTGCGTACTTTTCGAGCGCGGTGACCGAGTAGGGCCGCGCCGCAAGTCGATGGGGCTCGAGAGCGCGCCTAGCTTCCGGAGATGGATCGAGGAGGCCATCCCAGGGGGTGAAACCGCCGGGGCGCTTTTTGAGAAAGCGGGCCCTCAGCGATCGGGCGAGAGCCTCGTTCACCGTCATGAGATAGCGTCCTGTGCCGCGGGCCTCCTGCTCGTCGGTAGCCGGTCGCAGGGCTTCGGAAAGAAAAGCAAGATCCAATTCGGTATCATCTATGGCCCGTGTCGTTTCCCGAGGCGCCGGCCATCCCAGTCGGGCGCCGCTCGAAGCGGCGGCTTCCCTTTCGAGAGCTTCGAAGTCGGGAAGCTCTCCCTGACTGGCCCGCGCTACGTCGAGAAGATAAAAGGAGGGGACTTTCGCCCGGGATTGTTGAAGGTCCACCGAGGGATAGCTGAAGATTAGCTTCCTTTTTGCGGCGCCTACCGCCAAGCGCAAAGCCAGTCGTTCCCGGGAGACGCGGTCGTCTTGTAGTGGCAGGCTCGGCGCGATTTCGCGCCTGTCTTCGTCGAGCAAGAGGGGATCTTCGACGATCTTCTTCGGGAACATTCTTTCAGCCAATCCGGGGACCGCCACCACATCGAAGCTCATCCCCCGGGCCGTTTCGATGGGGGCGACCCAAACCCGGCCATATCGATAAGCAGGAGGCTTTTGTGAGAGAAGAGTGAGCCGCTCGCTCAAGACCTGCCGGACCTCGAAGAGCTCCACCGGGCCCACCGAGGCCATGGGGCGCAGCTCTTCGAGAAGGGATAAAACGCCTTCAGGAGCCGCGAGCGCTTGGCCTGCAAGCCCTTTGAGTGCATCCAGCCACAGGCCCCAGATCGCTTTTTCGGGAAGCTTGGCCAAAATGTCGATGAGTGGTAGGGCAAAACGCTTCAAATGCTTCAAGTCTTCCAGTTGACGGGAGAGGGATGTCGCCTGCGTATCTTCCGGATCGCCGAGCTCCTGGATCCTTACTTCGAGCTCCCGCTCCAGTCCGGAAAGGCGTCTTTCCCAACGATCTCCTCCGCCAATGACCGCCGCATCCACCAGCAGCTTTTCCCAGCGTCGAGGAGCGCGCAAAGTGCCCTGGATGGCGGGAGCTTTTTCCGGCTCTTCTGTCTTCGCCGGTTCCTCGAAGAGCCCAAGCTGTATGGGCTCGTCCCCAATCGCCGGAAGCGACGGAGCCAAATCGTGGCTCGGGGGCGCCCAGAGCTCGTCGCCTTCTCTTGGCGGCGATGTCCCGTCTTCCTCGAGATCAGGAACTTGACCGAGCGAAAGGTACTCGGCGAATCGGCTGGCACTGAGCTCGCCGGCGGCACAGTCCAATAACGCTAGAAACGCTCGGCCCGCAGGATCGGGTCTCTTGGTTCCGTTCTCGAAGTAAGCGGGGACACCGGCCCTTGCCAGCGCATCCTCAATTAAAGGGGTGTAGACCTCGGGTGTTTTCAGCAAAACCGCCATGTGGTCAAAGGGCAGCCCGTCTTCCGCCTCCGAGTGTATGGCTCGTGCAATCTCCACCGCTTCCTGGGCTTCTCCCGGAGCGGAGAGAATGAGCACGTCGTTCTGCCCGCCGGACTCCGATGAGGGCGATGGGGTCTCGTCGCTGAAGAGAAAACTCTGGAGCTGAACGATTGATTTAGATGTCGCCTTCGTTTCGGCGGCAGGCTCGGCCGAACATCCCAAAGCTTCCTGGATAGAACCGAGTCCGTATTCGTCGCCTGAAGGAGCAGTGGCCAGAACCTCGTGAGCCTTTCGAGCCAGAGCGGCAACGAAACGCTGCTCCAAAGGAGTGAAAAGGGCCACATCCAAGAGCAACAGAGGAAGGCCGACCGGAGCTCGAGAGGATTCCTCCACTACTTCGCCGGCGGTGGCGAACACTTTGGCCCGATCCGCCAACCCTTCCGCGAGGCATGTCTTTTCGTATCTCTCCAGCAACTCCCTGAGGGGCCGGTCGAGCCCGGGTGACGAGATTCCATGAAGCCTCAGCTCGCCTAGAGTCGATGCCAAGGTACGTGCAAAGCCGGGACTTTGATCTACCGGCTCGTAGTCAGAAAGCCGTCCCTCCTTACGAGCTTCCTGAACCACACGGGCGACCAGGGCTTGTTCCGTTAGACGGCTGTGAGGGGTCAATCCTTTCTCGACCAGGGCCGGACGAGCGAGACGGTAAGCTAGAGCGTCGGTGGTGAGCCGGTGCAAACCGAATATCGCGCCGCGGCGTGCCGCCAGCCGCCGGGCGAGATGATCGGCGGAGGCCAAGTGGGCACATAAAAGCAGCACTTCTCCTTTGTTGATGCGGGACTCGAGCCAGTCTTCAGCAGCGCTGATTCGGGCCGCGGCGGAAGGGGAATGAAGGATGCGTTTTACCGACATGAGCCTTTTGGGGGATAGATACTATCAGTTTTTGATCCTTTACATTGAGGTGAACTTGGGACTTGAATAGTTGGCACAGATTGCTGAAAAACTCAACGCAAAGACGCGGCGGGCCGGATCGACATGCGCTCCCACGCCGAGCACTTCCCGCAAATCACCGAGCTGGGTGCCAATCCCTATGCGGTGTTGAGAGTCTAGGAACTGCTCGACGAGGTGAAGTAAGAGGCAAAGCAAGTGCCAGTTGAACCCTGTGTCGGGCTGACATAAGATCCGCATCAAGAGATGGGTGCAGATCCCCGAGCGGATCTGCACGCCTTGCTCTTTTTCCGAAGGGAGGCAGTTATGAGATGGGATTCGATCAAATTCGCGGCAGTTGTTTTCGTCACGCTGTCTCTTGGCCTCGTTCCCGCCTACGCTCAGATGAGCGAGAGGGACATTGCAAAGGCAATAGAGAATGGTGACAAGAAGCTGGCGGATGACGATTTCAGAGAGGCCGTGGGGCTTTATTCGCGTGTGATCCAAAACTATCCCGACCGGGCTGATGTGCAGCTCAATCTGGGGAGGGCCTATGCGGGAATCCGGGAGTGGGATAACGCCGGCGCCGCCTTCCAGAAAGCGGCCGACGGCCTGACCGGCGCGGGGCAGGGCGCGGCCTGGGCAGGGCTGACCGAAGCTTTAGTGAAGCAAGGGAGGTACGAGATGGCCGCCGAAGCCGGTGCGAAAGCAGTGGCAGCTAATCCCTCCAGCGTTGCGGCTCATATCAACTACGCGTTTAGCCTGGCAAAGACGGGCAAGATCACAGAAGCCGCCGAGATGGCTCGCAAGGCCCTGGACCTGGCACCCAATAGCGCCATTGCGAATGCGACCGTCGGCGAGGCCTATCTCGCTGATGGCAATTTCGCCGAAGCCGAGGCTTCCTTCCGCAAAGCGCTCCAAATCGACTCGGAAAGCTCGGAATCACATGGCGGTCTGGCCGAAGTCTACCTCCGAAAGGAGCTGTACGACCAGTCCATCGCCTCGGCAACCACCGCTCTCGAGCTGAATGACCAGTTGACTCGGGCCTATTCCATTCGCGGGATGGCCCACAACGCCAAGGGAGATACGCGGGCGGCCTATTCCGATCTGGCCATGGCGGTCGCCGTTAACCCGAACGACCCGGACTCTCAGCTCGCCTTCGCCCGGGTTTACCACAAGCAGGGGAACATCGGTATGGCCACGACGGCCTACAAGAAAGCAGTCGATTTGAACCCGACTTTGACGGATGCCTATGTGCCTCTGGCCGGTCTCCTCCTCGATCGAGAAAGGTATTCCGAAGCCGTCGAAATTTTACTAAAAGGTGCCGAGCGCATGCCCGATAACGCGGAATTGCAGTTTCAGCTCGGCTACTGCTATGCCGTGCAGGAGGAATACGATCCAGCCATGCAAGCTTACATCAAGGCGGCCGAGCTCGAGCCGACCATGGCGAAGGCGCACCACGGGCACGGCAAGATCTATTTGGACAGGCAAGATTATGCAAACGCTCTGCCCCTATTGCAGAAAGCGGTGGAGCTGGACGGGGAGAACATCGATTTTCTCACCGATTACGGTGTGGCTCTGGTGAACAACCAGCAGTTCGTCGAGGCAATCCCTCTACTCGCCAAAGCCGCTGCATCACCTGACTACCAGAGTCCCGCAGGCCTTTACTTCCTCGGCTATGCTAATTTGATCGAGCAGAACTACGACGAGGCGGTTGACGCTTTCCAAAAGGCGACCGTGGCTTCGCCGGAATGGTCGAGACCCTTTGCCGGCCTGGGATGGGCTTATTTCGGCTCCATCAAGGTCGGGTGTCCCTGCGGGGCGGAGGATGATGAGCTGGTCAGGGGTGTCGCCGAGTCCTATCAAAAAGCCCTGGAGCTGGGCTTTGATGATACGGATCTCAAGCAACGGGTAGACGCGCTAACGAGCGGTGAGAAAGTCAAGTAGTTCAGGAAGGACTTCTTCCCGGCCCTAGGCCCTCGCATCCGTAAGGATCGGATCCAGATGTTGCTTGCCCTCTTTCAGGGAGGGCAAGCAACAGTGCCTCTCAAAAAGCGATTGAGGCTCCAATCGTATTTCATGAACTTCACCTTTGCCCGTTGATGTCTGCGCCTCGATTGGCCTAGCATTTCCACGTCCAAAGGAAGGGGGATATCCGTGAAAAGTACCAAGGCAGTTTCGGTCACCGCCGTCTTTATGGCACTTTGCCTGTCTGTTGTTGGACGGTCAACAATGTCGGAATCGTTTATCTTCCCGATGAGCGGGGGCGCGTAATCATTTCGGTGCTCAGCAAGGATATGGAAGATCGTGACGAGGCTGAGCGGGCCATTGCCAATGTGGCGAGATACGCCTATGATTACTTCTTGTTCACTGCGCCGGAGGCAGCGGAATCAGACCCTGGCTCTCGGTGAGCCCCGTTGCCCGGCTTGTGGTAAGTCGCCTGCCGTCGTGGTAGATTAGCGGCGATCCAAAAATCCTCTGCGCTCATCGATCTGTGCGAGCGGGAAAAAGATCTCATGTACGAAGCCTTTTATGGGTTTCGAGAAAAGCCCTTCAACCTGACGCCCGACCCGAAGTATCTCTATCTATCGGCAGAGCACAGTGAGGCTTTTGCCCATTTGGAGTTCGGGCTCAAACAGCGGGGCGGGTTCGTGGTCATCAGCGGTGAGGTGGGTACCGGTAAGACCACCCTCTGCCGCTATTTTCTCGAACGTCTCGACGAAGATACGGTCGGTGCCTTCATTCTCTACCCGGCTCTGAGCGCAGTGGAGCTTTTCCAGTCCATTTGCAGGGATCTGGAGATCGAATCTCAGGGAACCACCGCCAAAGAATGGGTGGATATTCTTCACCGGTTTTTGCTCGAGTCACGAGAGGCGGGCAAGAACATCGTTTTGGTCATCGATGAAGCGCAAAATCTCGATCCCGAGGTCCTCGAGCAGATCCGCCTTATCTCCAATTTGGAGACGACCACCGAGAAGCTCATTCAGATTGTTTTGATTGGTCAGACGGAGCTCAACGATCTGCTGGCCCAAACCGGTTTGCGCCAACTTGCCCAGAGGGTGACGGCGCACTATCACTTGAAACCGTTGAACCGGCAAGAGACCGTCAGTTATATCCGGCACCGTCTCGAGGTCGCGGGGGGTGCGGGGAAAGTGTCGTTTACGCCGGGGGCACTACGCGCCATTCATCGTTTTTCCCAAGGGACGCCAAGGCTCATCAACTTAATTTGCGACCGAACCCTGCTAGCGGGTTTCGTCGCCGGACGACGGGAAGTGGACACCAAGATGGTCGGTCGCGTCATCCGCGATCTTGGAGCGGCCCGTAGAAGGGCAGGGAAAAGTTGGTATCAGTCCTGGGGAGCACGGGGTGGCCTTGCTGCGCTTCTGCTTGCGGCGGTGGCTTTGAGTTTCCGGCCGGAAAGCCAGCGACTACTGCCCTGGACGAGCGCCAAGGTCATCGATGAGGAGACAAGTCCTGCAGCGGATGGACCGGAAGGGGAGATCGCAGAGGGGGAGCCCTCCGAGGACCTATCAGGAAGTTCCACTCTGGAAGTGCTCGAGAGCCGACTCCAGACGCTTTCGCGGGGGCTGTCCCGTCGGGCGGCGGCGAGATCTGTTTTGTTGCTCTGGGGAGCTCCTCTGGCAGGAAGCGCTTCATCTTTTTCTCCCCTCGAGGATCTATCCCCGATGGGGCGTCGTTCCGGCTTCGAGGTCACCGAGCTGAGAACCCATTTCGATCAGCTTCGTCATCTCAATCTACCGGCGGTTCTCGAGCTCTTTCATCCGACCAGGAGCGACACCTGCTACGCGGCTCTCACCAGCTTGGGGCGTGACTCGGCCGGCATCTCCTTTGGCCCTGGTGACGAAATGCGAGTACCCCTTCAATTCCTGGAGCGTTTTTGGACCCAAAGAGCTTATATCTTCTGGAAGGATTTCGAAGGTCTGGGAACCGCTCCCAGCCAGGGTTCACGCTCTTCCGCCTGGATCCAAGGTATATTGCGGAAGCTTGGGTACCTGTCGAGGCAAGACGAGGCTTCGACGGAATCGGGGCGAGCCGCCTTGGCTCGATTTCAAGACTCGACTTATCTGGCAGCGGATAGTGTCGCGGGCCCTAAAACGCGGATGGCCCTCTACAGTCTTTCGAATCGCTACTCGTTGCCCCGACTCGACAGGCCATGAGCTACATACTGGATGCTCTCAAGAAGATCGAGCGCCAAAAGCAGGCGGCAGAGGGGACGGATGATGCGCTGCCTGTCATGGAAGGGGGTCGCCGCTGGGGAGAGACGCGGCCCCGCATCTCGTTCACCATGGTCGGCGTGGTGGCAATTGCTCTAGCTGCCTTGGTTCTTGCGGGGCTGGCCCTGATTCAGGCCTATCGGGAAGACGCGTCTTCGTCTTCGAGTATCGCCGCTCGGCCAACGATGACCGAGAGCTCGGGGGGGCAGTTGGATCAGGGTGGGGCAGAGCTGGTGCCGCCCGAGCCATCGCCACTGCCTCCACCTCCAGCTGTGCCTTCAAGTGACGTTGACCTTGCCGCAGCGAAATCTCGAGCGGTGGCTCGAGAGGAGCCCGAGGAGAGCGAAACGCAACCCGAGGAGGAGCTCGAGGTTATTCATCCGGTGCGCCTGACCGGACAAGGCGAGCCGGGTTCCACCGAGCCGGAGGTGGGAGTGAGCGAAGACGTCCTTGATGAGCCTCCCGAGGGAGCGCCCGAGTTGGTGCTGCAAGGGACCTCCGTCGTCGAGGGCCGGCCGGTGGCGGTAGTGAACCTCCAGCGCCTTTTCGAGGGAGACACGATTGAAGGCGCTAAGGTTATTCGAATCATGGACCGCGTCGTCGAAATGGAGTTCGATGGGAAGCGGTTCGTCATTGAGTTTTAGCTGAATCCCACCTGACCCAACAAATCTACTCGCCGCCTTTGCCATTGGGCTCATCTGTTTGTTAGCATCGCCGACCATGAGTAACGAAATGCTTAACTGGCTCGAAAGCCAAAACCAACCCATGACTGCTCTTTTGAAAAAGCTGGTCGAGCACGAGTCGCCCAGCAGCGACAAAAGTGCCGTGGATGGACTCGGCCAAAAATTGGCGGCGGAAATGGAAGCCTCCGGCGCCGGTGTCCGTATCGTCAAGGCCAATGAATATGGCAACCACCTTCTATGTAGGGTAAAGGGTGCTGAAAGCGGTGCTCAGGTTTTAGCGCTTGGCCACATGGATACCGTGTGGGCGATCGGTACCTTGACAGAAATGCCTTTCCGTATCGAGAACAGCCGGGCCTACGGGCCGGGAAGCTTCGACATGAAGGCCGGGCTGGTCCAGCTGATTTTTGCGATAAGAGCTCTGCGTGAAGCGGGACGACGACCGGCGGCCGAGATGTTGGCGCTCATCAATTCGGATGAGGAGGTGGGTAGTCGCAGCTCACGTAAGCTGATTGAAGACGAAGCGCGCCGAAGCCGTGCGGTTCTCGTGCTGGAACCTTCTCTGTCTCCTGGTGGAGAGCTCAAGACGTTTCGGAAAGGGGTTGGTATGTTTTCCGTACAAGTACGAGGGCGGGCCGCACACGCCGGCCTTGCTCCTCGTAGCGGGGTGAGCGCCATCGAGGAAATGGCGCGCCAGATCCAGTACCTTCACCGGCTGACCGACCATGAGCGGGGGATAACGCTGAACGTCGGAACCGTCCGGGGGGGAACAAGAATCAACGTGGTGGCGGCAGAGGCTGAGGCCGAAGTCGACCTGCGGGTATCAACCGTTGCCGACGGTCGAGAGGTGGAGAAAAAGGTCCTGAGTCTACAACCTTCATTGGACGGGGCCGAGGTGAGCGTAACCGGTGGTCTCGATCGTCCACCGCTGGAGCGCTCCCCGGGTGTGGTGGCGCTTTACGAAAAAGCGCGTGAACTGGCCGGCGAGTTGGGCTTCGAGCTAGGAGAGGGTTCGGCCGGCGGAGGGTCGGATGGGAACCTGACCGCGGGACTGGGGGTGCCTACGCTGGACGGGCTGGGTGCGGTGGGCGACGGGGCCCACGCGGTTCACGAGCATGTTTTGCTGTCGGAGATGCCAAAGCGCGCCGCTCTGCTGGCACGCCTGCTCGAAGAGATCTAGCTGGCGGCGGAGATGCTCGTACTCGGACACGCCATGACGGCCACTGTCGCCGCCCGCTGGGCGAGCGAGAAAGTGGATCTTCGCTGGGTGATTTTTTTTTCGCTTCTGGCCGATCTCGTCGACAAGCCGGTCGGTCTCATTCTCTTCCGCGAAACTATCAACAACGGCCGGGTCTACTTCCATTCACTCTTAGTCAACCTCATTCTGACCCTGATACTGGTGCTGGCCAGAAAGCCGCTTGTCTATGCTCTGGCGTTGTGGCTTCACCAGTTTTGCGACTTGATGTGGAACCGTCCTTGGGTGGCTCTCTGGCCTTGGACGGGAGCCTTCGGTTACCGGGACCTGCCCCTGGACCAATGGGTTTACAGCGCCTTGAATCCCTACAACCTAACCACCGAAGCTTTGGGTTTGGTGATCTTCATCGCCATCGTCGCTCGTTATCGGTTATATGAAAAGCGGTCTTGGCGTGCCTGGCTACGTTCGGGAAAACTCCCTCCGGTTGAAAAAGCCGCCTCTTCTGATTTTGCGGGAAGGGTTGCGTGAAAGGGCAAGCCCTTGTCGAGCGGAGGGCTCTTCTGAGATGGGCCTTTGTGCTCGAAGCAGTGACGGTGGGCTGGAACATCCTGGAGGGCTTGATCGCAACGGTCGCCGGGACTCTTGTCGGATCGGTCGCCCTGATCGGCTTCGGGGTGGACTCCTTTATCGAGACGGCGAGCGGTTTGGTGGTGGGGCGGCGTTTTTGGCTCGAGCTTCATGGGCAATCACCGGAACAGATCGAACAAGCCGAGCGAAAAGCGTCGAAGGTCGCGGGCACATTGCTGCTGTTTCTCGCGGTCTACATCACTATCGACGCGGGGCGGAGGCTTTTGGGATACGGTCCGGAAGCCGGAGAGAGCTTTGTAGGGATTGTACTCACCATCATCTCCTTGATCTTGATGCCGCTGCTCGGGTGGAGCAAGCTGCGAACGGCGCGTTTGCTTGGCAGCAGAGCACTTCGAACCGATGCCTACGAGACCATCACCTGCGCCTGGTTGTCTCTGACCACTCTCACCGGATTGGTGCTGAATGCAGCCTTCGGATGGAGTTGGGCGGATCCGCTGGCAGCCTGCGTTTTGGTCCCGCTCATTGTTCGCGAGGGGCTCGAAGGTCTGCGAGGGGAAGAAGAGGACCAAGAATAAAATGAAGCTAATTGCTTGCCAAGAGTGTAAGCGGCAGTGGGATGTGAGCCGCTATCGCGTGGGACAAAAGCTGCGCTGTGTCTGCAACTTCGTCATGGTGGTTCCGCGTCAACGCTCTCATACACCCGAGGTACATCACTGCGAGTCCTGTGGAGCGGCAAGGCCACCTGTTACCTGGGATCCCTGTCGGTATTGTGGCGCGGTCCCGACCAAAGATTCCGCCATGATGAGCCTGGTTTGTCCGCTATGTATGCATCGCACCGCCAAAACCAGTCAGTTCTGTTCCAGTTGTGGGCATGCGATCCAGGGCGGAAAGCTCGATGCTAAAACCGGCAAGCTCAACTGCCCCCGTTGCTCCAAAACGAAGCTCATGAATCGAAAAATCGGCGCCTTCATGGTCGATGAATGCTCTACCTGCTCGGGAATGTGGGTGGAAGCGGGTGCCTTCGAAAGAATCATCGACCAGCAATCCAAGCGTCAGGACCAACAATCTCTACGCGGATATGGAAAGGGCCCGATACGTGCCGAGCTCGAGCACCAGAAGGTTGTTTATCTCAAGTGCCCTGCCTGCAACCGGTACATGAACCGTCGCAACTTCGGCCGGGCAAGCGGGGTCATCATCGACGAGTGCAAAGAAGATGGAGTGTGGCTGGACTGTGACGAGATGGGTAAGATAGCGGCTTTTGTGGCATCCGGAGGTCTTCAGCTCGCCCGCGAGCGTCTGGCAAAGGAGCGTCGGCAAGCCAGTCCCGAGACGCACACTCCCATACCGGCGTTTTCTCAGTTCCCACCTTTGAAGTCGTCCACAAGCGAGAACGATACACCCCTTGAGATCGCGCTGAACGTTATTCGAGGCCTTTTCCGGTAATGGCTCGCTTTAACCGGGGTGGCTGAGGTACATTTCTCCTTCTTATGGCTAAAAGGATTGTGGTTCATACCTCGGGGCAGCAACTCCAGGAGATCACCGCAGAAGTGGCGGCAATCGTTCGCGAGGCCCGCGTGCAGGAGGGGCTCTGTACCGTTTTCGTCCAGCATACTTCGGCAAGCCTGGTCATACAGGAGAACGCCGATCCTTCAGCTCGCCGCGATTTGGAGAACTGGCTGAACCGATTGGTCAAGGAAGCCGACCCCCTTTTCACTCACACGGCCGAGGGGCCGGATGACATGCCGTCTCATGTCAAAGCTGCCTTGACTTCCACCAGCCTGTCGATTCCCGTCGTCGACGGCCGGCTGGGCCTGGGAACCTGGCAGGGGATTTTTCTCTGGGAGCATCGCCACCGGGGCGCAGCCCGGAGGATCCTCGTCCAAGTAACCGGTTGAATGGTGCCGGTTTAAGCCGGGGGATTGTCAAGCCAGCGCGTCGATTTTTGCGGCTAGGACAAAGTCACTCTCCGTCAGACCGTCGATTTTGTGCGTCCAGATGGTGATCCGTACCTTTCCCCACGAGAGGAAGATGTCCGGGTGGTGTCCTTGTTGTTCGGCGAGATCCCCGACCTTGTTGGTGAAATCGAGAGCCTTGCGGAAGTCTTTGAACGAGAACAATTTATCGAGATGATGCTGTTCGACGACCTGCCAAACACCTCCGAGCCGTCCCTGTAGCGCCTCTATTTCTTTCCCCTTGAGAGGAGGAACTCCTCCCTTGCAAGGGACACATTCCATTTTAGATAGCTCACTGGTCAATTGGATCCTCCTTGTTCTACCCCCTATTTTTAGCACAATAATGATTTACTTTTTATTTCCCTTGCTTTTTCTCTTTTTATTCTGTAAAACATATATAGAAGATTAGGAGAAGAAGAAGCTATGATCTTGACAAAACGCCAAAAACAGATTTACGACTATATCCAGGAGTTCCTTGGCAAAAATGGGTATGCGCCGAGTTTGATCGAGATCAGCCAGCACTTTGACTTGCACTCCATTTCCACTATTCACAAACATCTGGTCCACCTGGAGGAAAAGGGTCTCATTCGGCGCCATTGGAATCGAGCTCGGGCCATCGAGGTGCTGCCTTCACAGCAGAACCCAGAGGCGCGGGATGTCCCACTTGGAGGCCTCATTTCCGCGGGGCAGCCCATCGAGGCGGTTCGCGCCAATGAAGTAGTGGCGGTTCCTGAAGACATGATCGGCCGCCGAGACGTTTACGTGCTCAAGGTCAAAGGGGAGTCGATGATCGACGAGCAAGTACGCGACGGGGACTACGTGATCGTTGAGAATCGTACCGAAGCGCGGAATGGGGAGATGGTCGTTGCTCTTCTCGACGGAGATAGCGCTACTTTGAAGAAGTTCTATCGTGAAAAGGGCGAAATCCGACTCCAGCCCGCCCACCCGACCATGAAGCCTATCCTTGTAAAGGAAAGAGATTTGAAAATCCAGGGTGTGGTGATCGGATTGCTCCGGAAATATTAGCTGGGCCGATCCCCGCGCGGGATATCCTGGCGAACGGTTCCTGCTGATGAGAGATACCCGACAAAAAGTCACTTGGAGAAAATCATGGATGCTAAAAAATCGATCAATTTCACTGTTGTGCCGGACGAGAAAGAGCCCGTGGAGCATGTTTACGCCAATTTCTGTGCGGTCAGCCACACGCCTTTCGATTTTACTCTGAGCTTTTGCGAGATGCGGCCGCTGAGCGAACGGGAGTTTGTCAAAGCGCCCGAGGGCTCGACACAAGTCGTGAAAGCTCCGGTTAAATTCAAGGTCGTAGTACCGGTGCAGCTCGTTCCCGCCCTTGCTGCAGCGCTACAAGAGAATCTGCGTATTTACCAGGACGCTTATTCCAACGTAGGGTGGGGAAAGAGCAAAGTCCACTAGCTTGTGGCGCCGGTGGAGTAAACCGCAAGGCCTCGAGAGAAATGCTTTTGAAGTCGGTGAAACGGGGAACTCGAATGGTGGTTCACGTGACTTTGGACGATTTCTTTCGAGCCCGGGGACAAAGCATCGAGGACTGTCTATCCAAGGCGGCCGCACTCGATCGGTGTTTGGAGCAACATCAGCAGGGCTGGGAAAGACCCTCCGCCGATGAGGCGATATTTGTCACCACGGTCCCCGACGACGGCAAACTCCACTCCATCGTAGTTTGGGCCGAACAGCTCCGAGAAGACATTCTGGCCACGATCGGTCACCATGCTTCGATAGGCATCGCTTGCAACCTTTTGACGGCTCGGATCGCCTCCCGCGTGGCCCGGCCGCGAGGTTTATTGTTGCTTCTTCCAGGCTACGAAACGGGTTTCATCTCATCCGTTTCCCTCGAGGAGTTCGACGAGCTTCGACCGAAACAGGCGGCCGCTCTTCGTCGGCAAGGAGTCCGAACCTTGGGGGGGCTGGCCGTGCTTTCGCCGACCGAGGCCCGTGCCCTGCTCGGTTCGGAGTCCGCGAAGTTGATGGGTCTGGTGCGCGGCATCGAGGGCAGGGTCGATCGCGCACGCTCGAGCAAGCTCGAGAGAGCCATTGGCGTGCTTTGCCGCCGCACCGCCAGGCGACTGGACCAGGGCGCACTGGGAGCGCGGGCGCTCGAGCTCAGTCTCGTGTACCGCGATGGAATATCCTTGCAGCGCTACACCCTCATGCCGCGTCCGGCTTGGAGCTATGCAGAGCTCGAATCCTCGGCCAAGAGAATCCTTCGGTTGTTTCCCAGTCGCGAGCAGCCGGTGGTTGGATTTTCACTGACTGCAACCGGCATCTCGCCTCGGCCGGGCCAGCTTCCACTCTTCGCCCGCCCCCGGGAAGTCAGCGTCCATCTGGGAAATATCTGAACCGCCGCCGATCTTTTGATTCGACTGCTAGAGACTGCTAGGATGGAATCAAGAGGATTCAATTGGAGTCTGGATCCTGGATCCAGAGCGGGGAATAAATGAGAAAAACCGCACTTCTGGGCATTGTGGCCTTAGTTTGGGCTCTGTCGTTACCGGCGTCAGCGGTGGCGGAAAAGCTCAAGGGCTACATCTGGGAAATCCGCGGCTCGACTTTGATTGTCGAGGGGCATCGTGTTGACCTGACTCCTTCCACACGGATCGAGCGCTCCAAACATCCAGGTATTTCGGCCGAGGACCTTCATATCGGTTGGGAGGTCGAGGTCGAGTACGACTCGGCGGGCGGGCCCATCGTTGCGCGGAAGCTCAAGGTCAAAAACAAGCGCTTCAAGGAAATCAAGCTCGAGGGTTTTGTTGATGGTTTCGACGAGCAATCCCTGCAGATTGAGGGACGCATTGTTCACTGGAACGACGAGATCCGTCGGGAGAACATAACTCCGGGAGCTCGAATCAAGGCCGAAGGTGAGCTCCTCGACGACGGCTCGGTGGTGCTCGAGAAGTTCGAGCTCCGCCCTCCGGGGCTCGACGATGGCGAGCGGGCCTTTCTCGAGCTCGCCGTTGCAGAGATGGAAACGCTACGTGAAAAGCTGGAATTCTACGATGACCCTTTGCTCGAGGGATACGTGAATCGGGTGGGGCTGAGTTTGGTGCCGGATTGGGCCGACCGCCAGGAGTTCCAATTTGCCTTCTTCATCATCGACGATCCGGATCTCAACGCCTTTGCCTTGCCGGATGGTACCATCGTCATTCATACCGGCTTGCTGGCGGTGTTGGAGAACGAAGCGCAGCTCGCGTCGGTGCTCGGCCATGAGATAAGTCACGTCACCCATCGACATGCCTACCGCGGGTATAAGAGCGCCCAGAAATGGCAATGGGTGGCTTTGGGAGCCTCGGTCGCAGGCGCGGCCATCGACGGGAGCTCGGGACGTGCTCCGTGGGAGGGCTCTTCCCTGAGCCGGATTTTGATCGACCTGGGTACGGGGCTGGCGATCACGGCGGCGGTCAACGGCCACGGTCGGGACCTCGAAGATGACGCCGACCGGATCGGACTCCATTACACTCTGGATGCCGGCTACGATCTGTTCGAAGCTCCCGAGGTCTGGCGGATCTTCAACCGGCAAGTTCAAGATCAGAATGCGGCGGTGAACTGGTTTTTCAGTGATCATTCCACCCATCAGGCGCGTATCAGCAACTTGACGCGCGAGATTAATTTGAACTACCGCGAGAAGATCGACCCTTCGCAGTTGACTCGGAACGAACAGGAGTATGGGAAGATGGTCGGCCGGCTTCGGCGACGGGCCGCCGTCCGCCACTACGAGCTGAAAGAGTACGAAGCCGCTGAAAGCGCGATGCGGCGCGTTCTCCTGGAGTATCCCGATGACGCAGTTGCCCACATGTATTTGGGTAAGATCTTTTGGGCTACTGGGGGAGCTCCGGCGGCCGACCGCGCGCTCGGTGAGCTCCAAACCGCTATCGAGCTGGACCCTGACTTTCCAGATCCCCATCGGGAAAAGGGCTTTATGTACTACGAGCTCCGGGAGTACGAAAAAGCGCGCGAGGCGTTCAAGTCCTACCTTTCGATGGCTCCAACCGCCGACGATGCACATGAAATCCGCCGCATCCTCCGGCAGCTCCAGCGGTAGTATCGGCAATTCGATACGGCCGCCGCAATTCCCCTGCCTAACGGTTACGGCTAAAGCTTGTCCATCGCTGCCGTCATGTTATCCATGGCGAGGTTGATGAGCTTGCGTGATGTTCCGAGGTTCATGCGCATGTGGCCCTCGCCGCCCGTGCCGTAGCTCGACCCGGCGTTCATGTACACGTGTGCGTTGTCGACGAGCCAACGTTGGACGATGACCTCAGGGCTGACGGGGGTTTCCGAAGTCTTGCTCGCGGCGTCCGCTTTGCCTTTGGCGTCGATCTTGTCGGCGAGCTTGCTGACATCGAGCCACGCCAGGTAGGTACCCTGTGCCTTCGTGTACTCGACGAGGGGCATCTTCTCCTTCGCATAAGCTTCGACGAAGTCGTGATTGGCGTCGAGGTACGGTAGCAGTTGATCGAACCAATCCGCGCCCTCTCGATAGGCGGCCTCGTTGGCGATGATACCAAGTGTGTTGAGATCGGCTCGGTGGTGGAGGTCGACCCTGTCGAGAAAATCCTGATTGGTCGAGAAGAAATACGAGCTCTTCATCGCCGCCAAGCTGAACGTCTTGCTGATGGCTTTGAACGAAATGCTGTTGTTGACGACGTCTTTGTCGGGAAGACTCGCGAACGGAACGTATTTCTGTCCTCTGGTGACGAAATCGCAGTGAATCTCGTCGGCGAGGACGATGACGCGCCGCTCGAGGCACATCCGGCCCACTCGCAGCAGATCCGCCTCGGACCAAACGTTGCCGGTCGGGTTTTGCGGGTTACAGAGAATCAGCGCGTTGGTGTCGATGTCCATCTGCGACTCGAGATCATCCCAATCAATCGAGTAGCGGCCGTTCTCGAGCTTGCCGAGACTGTCGGCCGTCACGGTGAGCGTTTCACGGAGATCGGAATAAAACCCACTGTAAATGGGGGTTGTCATCAAAACCTTACTTCCCGGCGGTGAGAACGCCCTCAACGCCGCGATGAGAGCGGGATGGACGCCCGCGGAGAGGTGTACGGTATCAGGATCGACCTCGACGCCATGGCGGTTCTTGTTCCACGCGACAATCGCTTCTTTATAAGAATCGGCCGGGATGCCATAGCCCCAGTTCTCATGACCGCAGCGTGATTGAAGCGCTCGGCTGACGCAAGGCGCCACTCGGAAATCCATGTCGGCCACACCCATCGCCACTTCGATATTCTCTTTGCCGTACTTTTTGATTTGATCATCCCATTTGGAGCAGTGAGTGCCGGTGCGGTCGTAAATCTCGTCGAAATCGTACAGGCCGTCGGACGGCTCCGTGGCCGGGCTTGGGGCCGCAGCCGCTATCGAGGCGTTGGTCCCCACGGCACCTGCGAGTGCCGTCATCCCCGCTGTTCTCAAGAACGATCTGCGGTTTAACTCGATTCTTTGTGACATGTCTGTACCTCCTCCTGATGGCAGCAATGGCGACGCCCAAGGTCCTGCCAGCAACCTTCTAGCCGCCTATTATAAGTGACCATGAGAAATTTTGGAGTCTGTTTGCGAACCGCGAAGAGGCCTTGATGTCGTGGATTCGACCTGGCCCGTGTGATCAAAAAACTCATGCGGCGTCCCGGTAGTAATATTTCAGCAGCGCGCCGAGCTGTTGCCGCCAGATCAGCTACAAGCACGAGCCGTCGGACACTCTACTGCGTCTGGACCGAGTTCATCCCATAATATGGAACCTGTCGACTTCGTTGTAGAGCTCAGGGATATTCCCACCTGAAGACACCTCAAGCGATTGTATTCGCTGTAATCCGCCGGATCCTCATGGAGCTGGCGCGGTGGTGTCGGCAATTTGGAGCGGTTTTCTCTCGGTTTAAATGTAGGGGTTCACGTGTCTGCTGGGGGGATGATACTACAGGACGCCGAAGCAACTGATAATCCAATCCCTTGATACATAAAGGCTTGGGCGATTTCTCTCGCCGGGGAGGAAGGGAATACCTTTTGCATGTTAAAAGTGGTCGGACTATGGCAAGCGAAACGGAAAAAACGGAACGTCGTCAGGTGCCCCGCGTGGAACCGGAAGGGATCATCAAGGCCAACCTCCTCGCCCCCGGGCAGCTCGAAAGCGGTCTGGTGGTGGATTTGAACAACGCCGGTGCCTTCGTGGCCACCGACATGGTGCTCGAAAAAGGTGAAAGCCTTTCGATTGAGCTCGACATTCCTGGGGTTGAAACGCCCACACCCTTGCGGGCGATCGTGGTTCGACGCAGCGAGGAAATCCGGGGCCGGACCCGGATCATCCCGGCCGGTCTGGGAGTGGTGTTCGTGGGAAACACGCCGGAGGAGCGCCAACTCATCCAAAAGGTGGTCATGAGCAGTTTGACCCTGGATCTGCTGAGTTGCGGCTGCGAGGCGCAAGTCCGTACCAGCGCTGCCCTGCGGTTTACTGATGGCTGAAATTCACGCCGTTATGGATCAAGTCCCGTGATCCTCAAACCGGCGTGTTTGATTCCATAGGTTTTGTTCACTTTCAGTAGGATACTGGTTGTTGCCTCCACGATCCTCGCGTTGCGAAGGGGTCCCGTTTCTACTCCTCGGAGACCGGTTTGACCGATGAGCTCCACCGCCTGGCGCCTCGCGTCGGCCTTGTCTCCGCATACAAGGACATCTTCCGTCATCTCCTCCTCGAGGCTGGCCAGAGCCACGGCGGAGACGGTTTGAAAAGCCGCCACCACCGTCACCGCATTGCCCAGAACGTCCTGCGCCTCTTCCGCGGCCGACGGCCGCTCCAGGGGCCCAGGAGGCCAAATGACCGTGGCAACCATGAGCAGTTTTCCGTCGAGCTCCTTTTTGAGACCCTCCAGGGTCTCTTGATGGCCGGCGTGAGGAAGGGTGGACACCAGTACCTGTGCCTGAGCGGCGACGTCCCGGTTCGCCAGCCCGAGAACCCTGTCCCGGGCCAAGATACCGTTGAGCTGGTGAGCGACACGCTCGGCTTTGCTCGGGGTCCGCGAGCCTAACAAGATTTTCACTCCACCATTGGCCCAACGAAGTGCCAGACCTTGGCCTTGCTTGCCCGTGCCTCCCAGAATTCCGATTTTCAAAGCTGCCTCCATAGTGTCACCGGAGGGGACGAGAAATTAGCGAAATAAATCTTTGTCTGCGGGTCTGACCAGATCGCTTGCTTTGCCCCGTCCCCGGCGGAACCGATACCCTCGTATGAGAGCCACCGGCACCCGGTCGAGCTTTCCCATCACCAGTTCCGCCGCCCCCGCCAGCTCATCGGCCACCGCGATAACGGTTGCGCTGAGGGCTCGCCCTTGAGGATCCGTCCTTCCACGGTAGTCGAGGAGAGGTGCCATGCCGGCCACGCCAATCGCCACGTTCGTAAAACCCTCCCGCCAGGGCCTACCGAACGTATCGGTGATGATGACCGCGATTTTCTTTTTCGTCCGCCTTTGGATGGAGCGTCGCAACGAAGCTGCGGAGCGGTCCGGGTCCCTGGGAAGAAGGGCCACCGTCTCCGGGTCCGGGATATTCGAGGCATCGACTCCGGCCTGCGCACAGACCCATCCCTGATGGGTCTCGGCAATGAGGACTCCCCGATCCATCTTGACTACCCGGCGCGCTTCCGACAGGACCACCTCCACCGATCTTGGGTCCTTACCTGCCTCCCGCCCGAACGCCACCGCCAAAGGCGAGGGATTGATATTCGCGAGCCGGACAAGACGCCCCTCAGCCTTCGATATTATTTTTGATGTGAAAATATAAATATCACCGTCTTCGAGGCGCATCCTCGTGCGCCGACAGGCGTCCAGCACCAGGCCCGCCAAATCGCTTCCCGGGGCAATCTCGGGAAGGCCTTGAATTCCGATGATTCGGATCTCGGGATTTTTTTTCATATTTTTCCCCGCCGGCGAAGCGGGGTGCATTATGTCACATCGGCGCTCGACGCCGACTTGAGATAATATCCCA
>SDBT01003498.1_pt1 | contig 27118 bp, 25 predicted proteins | sample 2277101 | NCBI WGS metagenome assembly SDBT01 (sample SAMN10404973, study PRJNA504765) | marine sediment metagenome | isolation source: marine sediment core GS10_PC15, 103 cmbsf | place: Arctic Ocean: Southern Knipovich Ridge | collected 2010 | reverse complement strand
GCCAGAAGTTACCTTCCGAAACCCGCATAAACACTGGGTTTTAGAAGGTGGAGGGCAAGTCTAAAATGGGTAGTGCCTCAAACCCGCATCAGTAAAGGGTTTCAGAGTTTCGTGAAGGCCATAATTACATAAATATTTAAGGAGGTTAATATTATGAATAGTAGGAAAAGGGTAAAATATGCATTAAACCATAAAGAGTCTGACCTTGTACCCATTCATGATTCACCCTGGGAATCAACTATTAAAAGATGGAAACTTGAAGGAATGCCAAAAGATACTACTGCTAATGATTATTTTAATTATGATATGGCATATATTTGGCCGGATTATAGTCCTCAATATCAAATTAAAATTTTGCATGAAACAAAAGATCATATTACTGCTATTAACAGATTTGGGGAAAAGATTAGAAGTTTTAAAGATAATTCAGCTACAATAGAAGTTATTAATTCGCCAGTTAAAAATAAAAAAGATTGGGATCTGCTAAAAGAAAGATATACTGTCAATAGTTCTAGACTTATTTCATTTAACAATATATTAGATGTTTCACCAGATAATACTATTCCCTGGGATAGAACTCTTAAAAATTTTAATTATAATTATGAAAAGGGTATATTTATTGTTTTTCTTGTAAACACTGGATTTGATATGATACAGCGTTATTTAGGAATGGAGAAACTCCTTATTGCTTTTATTGATTCGCCAGAATGGGTTAAGGAAATGTTCATGGAACATGCCAAATTTATTATTAAGCTATTTGAGTTTTTAGTAAGTAATGGGCTTAAATTTGATGGAGTTTTTTTGGGCAGTGATATGGGCTATAAAAACGCCACTTTTTTTTCGCCCAGATGCTACAAGGAACTTCTTTTGCCTTCTGACAAGTTGCTATGCAGCTATTTTAACGATATTGGTTTACCAGTTATATTACATACTGATGGAAATGTGGAAGAACTTATACCTTTTATAATTGAAGCTGGCTTTAATTGCTTACAACCGATAGAGGTTAAATCGGGAATGGATTTAATAAAATTAAAAAATGATTTTGGAGAACATTTGTCTCTTATGGGTGGTATTGATGTGAGACTTTTTAATTCAGGTAATTATAAAATCATTGAAGAAGAAATAATGAGTAAATTCAAAATTGCAAAAAAAGGTGGTGGATATATATATCATTCAGATCATTCAGTTCCAGACAATATAAGCTTTCTTCAGTACCAGAAAGTGATGGATATAGTTAGCAAATACAGGAAATACTGAAACTTAATAAAAAACTATAGCTTCTTTAAATAAGAAAATCTGAATGATTTTTCAAAAAATTTATTCTAAAGTAATAAATTTGCAATATGCAAAAATAATGGGGTGGTCATATGTGTCATTTAGGGATAGACCTGGGCGTAAGCTATACAAAAATTTGCCTTATTGATAATTCTGGCAGAGAAAAAATAATTTTCAGGCATCGCAATCACTATTTGGTTGAAAATGAACTATTTAAAGAAATGGAGCCTGTCCGTTTATTTGGTAACATTACCCAGAGCATTAAAAGAATAAAGATACAGGATCCTGATTATTTTAAAAATATTAAATCTATTTCAGTCACTACGCACGGTTGTACATTCATATTGCTGGATAAAAACGACAGGGAAATAACTAATTTTATTTCGGTATTTGATAAAAGGTCTGGCAGTGAAGCAGAACATTTAAATTCATTGATAAGCCAGGAGAAAAACTACAGGATAAGCGGTCACAGGGAAAACTCTGAATTATATACTGCCACAAAATTGTTGTGGTTTAAAAGGAATAAAAAAACTATTTTTAATAAAATTCATAAAATATTATTTTTAGAAGATTATATTTTATATAAATTAAGCGGAAGATTTGTAACTGATAAAAGCATAGCCTCTATTTCCGGAATGCTTGACATCAACAAGGGTACCTGGAGAGAAGACATAATTGATATTGTAGGCATTAATAAAAGTATGCTGCCGGACATACTTGATGGGGGTACAGTTGTTGGTAAAATATGTAAGAATTTTGCCGGGCTGACAGGACTAAATAGGAATGTGGTGGTAGTATCCGGGCTTCTTGACGCGATAGCTAATTCAGTAGGTGCCGGAAATATATCCTTTGATAAGGCAGTCGAGTGTACCGGAACTGTGCTTTCAATAATTACCAACTCACGAATTCCTTTTTTTAACAATTTGAAAATTCCCATAAATTATTTTATTAATGGCAATTATTCTTTACTTCCTTTCTCACCGACAGCCGGCATAGTGCTAGAATGGTTTGGGAAAAATTTTTATGATAAAAAAGACTTTTATAAAAAGATGGAAAATGAAATATCCGGAAATTATCCTGACGAAAGTAACCCATTCTTCATACCGTATTTCAAGGATATGAGCATAGTGCATGGCAATATTAAAAGTAGGGGAGTCATTTTTGGATTAGAACTGGAACATAAGAAAAAAGATATATGTAAGAGCCTTTATGAATCAATTGCTTTTATCTTGAAAGAGAATCTTATTGTCTTAGAGAAAATTAAAAAGATTAAATTTGAATCAGTTTTATCAGTGGGCGGAGCTTCAAAAAGCCGGCAGCTTTCACAACTAAAATCTGATATTTTAAACAAAGAAGTAACCGTTACAAGGAATAAGGAAGCAGGTTGCCTGGGAGTGGCAATCCTTGCTGCTGTTGCAACTAATGTTTATAAAAATCTTCAGGAAGCTGTAGAAAATATGGTAAAAATAAGTAAAGTCTATAGACCGGACATTGAAAAAAATATTATCTATGAAAAAAGGTATAAGGCTTACAGGAAAATATTGGGTAATCTTAAAAATTTATTTCTAAATTGTTATGGGAAAAATTAAAATTTATCTAAAACTTGTCTTCTATTTTAAATACCACTGTTCCACCAGGGGTAAATGGGGGTCCGGGATCAGAGCATTGGAGATATGCTATTCTATCTTCTGAAGAAAAGCCAATTTCCTTTGGGTTATTTCCAAGCTGAAGGGCTAGTAAGGCAGGCATCAGGGAAGAAAGGGCCAAATAACAGATTTTATCGCCATCCACAGATACATTTTGATTTATTTCAAATCTATCCCCAACTTTATATCCTGCCACACATCTTCCTTTTATTTCTACAACTTCAACAATTAAATGCTTCATTGATATCCCTGGTTAATAATTTTTTTCTTGGTATTTTAACAATATGATATAAATAATTTATCTAAGGCCTCAATTGTTTTAACACACTGTCGGTAATCTTATCCACAATTTCCCCATAATTATCCTGAGTAAAGTTCTTATTAGAATTAATGTTTAGCTTTTCAATTGACCAAAATTTATTCCCTTTTGGTTTAAATCGGTTTGAAGATCTGTAAACGTTTCTCATTAGCCTGGAGGCTTCTTTTTTTACAGAATTTTTAGCGACATTTCCTGAATCAAAAGGGCAACCAAGACCTTCACATTTTTTTAGTTCTTCCAGCATAGCTATCCTGTAAATCTCATTATATCTGGTCCCTATGTTTACTTTTCTAAATCCTATGGATATAGCTTTTATTATTTGCTCATCTGTTGCGCCAGAAGCACCATGCAGAGAGCAGACTATACCTGCTTTTCTAACTATTTCTTCTGCAACATCCCAGTCAGGTTCAGGCCATTTATCTTTATACAAGCAATGAATATTTCCTATTGATGGGGCTAAAATATCGATACCTGTTACTTTTACGAATTCCGTTGCCTGATCAGGATTTGTTATACCGCCTTTGAGGGTAAGCCCACCCACTTTACCTTCTGTTGATAAAGGCATTTCGCCCAGTGAGGCCTCAACAGTTACTCCAACTGCATGTGCAACTTTTACAATTTCCCTGGTTATTTCCATATTTTCTTTAAAGCTAAGCGGTTCCTTTCCGCCATATTCGCCACCGCCCCCTTCATGCATTACGAAAGAAAACCCTGATTTAATACATTTGATTATAAAATCAAAGTTCTGGCATTCATCAAGGCACAAAGCAATTGGGACTTCAATTTCATCTATGTATGAGATAGAAAGTTCAGCAAATTGTTTTATGCCGATTTGTTCTATAAAATTTTGTCCTGCAAGCAATGCTGCAGGTGAATTTTCTTCGACAGCTGCTTCAACAGCTGCTTTGATAGTAAAAAGATCCCAAACTTCAATAATTCCAACACCATAATTTTTACTAATAGCATCTTTAAGCAAGTAGTTAAAATTTGTAAGCAATTGGTCCTTTCGATTGTTTTTATTAAGCGATTAAGATATTAATAAGCCAAAAAGATTATATATAAATTCACATATATTTACAAATATTTTTAAAATTTTGCAAAATAATTTTTTTTTAATTATAATGAAATTCAATCAAGTTGACAAAATTTTTTAAAGATATTAATTTCTTCAATTATGATTCAAGAGGAAAAAAAAGAATATATTTTAAATAAGCTAAACAAGTTTAAAATATTAAAAATAAAAGAACTTAGCAGGGATCTTGACTGCACAGATGCAGCAATTAGATATATAGTTAATGATCTTGCAAAAAATAAATTACTAAGGCGGGTTCATGGAGGTGTGGCCAAAGGGGAAAAAACTGTAGCGGATATATCGGTCAGCTTGCTAAAAACAAAGAATATTGAAGAAAAAAAACAGATTGCTGAAATTGCCTTAAATTTCATTGAGGAAAATTCTACCATAATTCTTGATTCGGGGACTACTAACTGTGTTTTTGCTGAGAAAATTAACGGTTTTAAAAATTTAAATGTTATTACTAATTCCATAAAAATTGCTAATATCTTATACAGGAAGCCTGATGTAAATATAATAGTGCTTGGGGGCATAATCAGGCGCCTTACTGATTCTATTGTAAATTATAGCAATGAAAGCCCCGTAAAAACACTCAAAGCGAATAAATTATTTTTAAATGTAGGAGCCATAACCATAAATGAAGGTCTTACTGATCCCTGTTACCAGGAGGCAATGATAAAAAGGGATATGATTGGTATTGCCAGTGAAATAATTGTACTTGCAGACAGCACAAAAATTGGAAAAGTTGCTATATCATCCATCTGTTCTTTTACGCGGATAAATAAATTTATTACGGATACAAGTGTAAGTAAAGACTTTGTGAATCAGGTAAATGAGCTGGGGATTGAAATATTTTATGATTGATTTTATATGGCCATAGAAATATATGATATTAAATTTAAACAAAAACTATAAGTAATAATATGGATAGAAGAGAAAGGGTTTTTTAAATTCTGGCAATGAGAAACCTGATAGAATTCCAAGGTTTAACTGATTTTCAAAGACAATAAGCGATAGACTTCAAGAAATTTTCGATAATAAAGAATATATTTTGTTATTACTGGGCTATAAATATGTATTTTAAATATATTAAAAATTAAAAAAGCAGAATATTTATGTTAGCTGGATTCACAAAATAAATGATATATATTCCGGTTTCAGGAGGATAGAGATGAGACCCAGGATCACTATCAGGCAATCCGTAAAACGCATCTTATGAGATCAACTGCAGATAATAATACATAAAAGTGCATATGATTTGACAAAGTAAAAGCAGGTATTGTATAATAATCGGGACCGGTCCCGATACTAAATTATTTTATGAGGATCTATGATGGGGAAGCTAGATGGAAACATATTTTTCTTAAATAAGGATGAACTTGAAAAACTTCATCAAAATAGTCTAAAAATACTTCATGAAATAGGATTTTCTGTTCCAAATAATAAGATCCTTGATCTACTTGAGAAAAATAATTGTATTGTAGACTATGAAAAGCAAATAGCTAAGATTGACACGGCCCTGGTAGAGAAAGTGATCAGGGATGTCCCTAAAGATTTCAGTATAATACCAACACTCCAAAAAAATAAAGTTGACTTTAATAATGGTAAGCTAAAACTTACGATGGACACCACTCCGGACATAATCGAGCTTTCTGAGAAAAAAAAGAGAAGGGGAAAGCTAGAGGATACACTTAAAGGTATTGTAGTCGGGAACTATTTAAAAAATATAGATACTGTATCAGCATATTGTCTTCCGGATGATGTACCTCCAAAGGCAGCGGATATAATATGCTACCGTAATCTTTTTACTTACTCAAAGAAGCCAGTCTCAACATGGATCTATTCATCCGGATCTGCTGATCATATAATTGAGATGGCCAAGATAGTCTATGGAGGTTCAGAGGGACTACGAAAAAATAAACCTATTTCTTATTTTTCTGAGTCTATAAGCCCCCTCAGATTTGCACCCCATACCCTGGAGATAATGATAAAATTTGCAGAATACGGCCTCCCAATATTTTTGGGGCCGATGGTGACTGCAGGAGGTTCAGGACCTGTTACACTGGCAGGTGCAATATCTTTACAAAATGCCGAGGTTTTAATGGGTGCAGTGATCATCCATCTGCTGAATCCGGAACAACCTGTTGTGCATGCAGGATTATCTCATCTTCTTGATATGAGAACAGGGCTCTGCTCATACGGCTCACCAGAACAGACTCTTCTTTCGGTGGGAATAACTCAGCTGGCAAAAAAATACGGACTTGCCTGTTGTTGCAATGTCCATATTTCTGATTCAAATTGCTGTGACTTTCAGAGAGGGTATGAAGCAGCTGCCGGCGCTTCCCTTGCAATTGCAGCTGGAGCAGAGATGCTATCTATTTATGGTTACGGACCGGTGGGAGCGGTAGGCTCTGGAGTGGGTTTAAGCCTGGAGCAGATGCTTGTCGATGATGAAGGGCTTTCATATCTTTCAAGAATAAGAAAAGGTTTCGAGGTAGATGAAAATAGCCTTGCCTTTGATATTATAAAAAATGTAGGGATTGGCGGAACTTTTCTTCCTGAAGAACATACACTTAGAAATTTCAAAAAAGAACACTGGGAATGGGACCTATTCCTAAGACAGAATTATCCTAACTGGAAAATGGAAGGCTCAAGGGACATACTGGACCGTGCAAGGGAAAAACTTGAAAAGATACTTTTAAAAGAATTTCCTCCTGAGCCTGTACTGGATGATATAAAAGTAAAAGAATTGAAAACTCTGGAAGATGAAGCGATAAGAAGATTATCGGAGCAGTAGGGTATTTAGAATGAAAGTAATTGCATTTTTTGATCTTAAAGAAAAAACTTATCCGGAAGAATTTTTAGCCTGGACAAGAAATGAGCAAGCCATGGTGTTTAAAAAAAAGATTCGGGGAATGAAAAATTTTAAAGTATATATCACTTCAGGTGCTGATGGCAATATACAGCTTCCAAAAATGGTCCAGATATTTGATTATGATGGAACAGCAGATGATTGGAGGAAAATACTTGAAGATTTCAGAAAAACGGGAGATAAAGAGATCTCGAAAATAGTTAAAGAATGGCTGGAATTCTGTGAGGATGAGACTACAAAAATTTTATATATTGATGATGTGCCGTAATAATTATTAATATAAATATTCTTTTAATTAAAACAAAGGGGTAAACATGGAAGATTTTACATACGAACCATCCAAATGGGTTCCGTTTAGGGACAGGGAAGTAATAGACAGGGTAAGGAAAATAAAAAGAGCTGATATTGATAAACATAAAAATCCTGATCTTAATATACAGGTAATACCTGATGACCATGCGGAATTTATATGGATCATGGATATGTTCCACAGATTAAAAACTGCTTCTGATGAAAACAAGAGACTTGTGCTTATACTTCCAAATCCTGCACATACATATATCAAAGTAGCAATGCTGATAAACCGTTTTAGAGTAGATTGTAGCAAGCTGCATATCTTTATTATGGATGAATATGCTGACCAGGATGGAAATATTGCACCTGAGAGTTTCCCGCAGGGATTTATGAGGGCTATAAAGAACTATTTCTACAATAAAATAGATAAGGAACTGAGACCGCCAGAAGAACAGGTGGTTGGTCCGACAAATGAAAACGTATCTGATTACGGGAAGATGATAGCGGAACTGGGAGGGGCTGATGCCTGCTACAGTGGTCCCGGCTGGACCGGACATCTTGCATTTATAGAACCGGATGCTCCGGAATTTAAAGCAGATCTGGAGGAATGGAAAAAGATGGGACCCAGGGTGGTCACACTTTCTCCTTTAACGATCGCACAGAATTCCCTGCATGGAAGTTTTGGATTCAGCGGGGACCTTGCAATTGTGCCGCCAAGGGCATTTACTATCGGACCCGCAGAAGTAATCGGCGCAAAATACAGGATGGATATGCATGCACTGACAACATACGGGACTCCGGTTACATGGCAGAGGATGATATCCAGGCTATGTCTTCATGGCCCTGTGACCCCCAAATTGCCTACATCCATTCATCAGGTATTGAAGTCCGATATCTTTATATCAGAGACTATAGCACAAGATATAGAACCTGATTGGACTTTCGGTTATTGATCTATTAAAACAAAATAAATATCAGGAGGGTAAGAAATGAAAAATAGGAAACCAAAAGTAGGATTTATGGTAGCTACCAGCCATAGTGGCCTTATAGATGAAGTAGGGAACCCGTTTCCAGTAATGGGGATGGCTGAAAGAGCCAGAAGAAAGCTTGAAGAACTGGGGATCGAGACCATACAGTTTACAGAAGAAGGGCTCATAAGCGGGGAAATAAAAGGAGACCAGGTCGAGAATTACAATCCAGAAGAAGTAGTCGATACAAGACAAAAAGCATGGGCCGCTGTCGAAAAGTACAGGGCAGCAGATATTGACTGCCTGGTAATATTTCCACCTACATGGCTCTGGACACATTATTATACGCAGGCGCTTATGGACCTTAATAAACCTATCCTTGTATGGGTAGGTGATGATATAAGGGGCGCACAGGGATTGGGTCTCTGGGGTCTCAGGGGAACTCTTGATGCTATTGGAGGTTTTATCCATAAAGGTGTCTATGGAAAACCAGAGAATGAAAAGGCTGTAAGGGAAGTTGTTGATTTCATTGAAGCCTGCAAAGTAAAGAATATACTCAGAAAGAGTGTCTATGGACAATTTGGAAGCCTCCCTATGGGAATGATACCTGGACTTTTAGAAGATGTAGAATGGCTCAGAAAGTTCGGAGTGCAGGCAGAACACCTTGAATCCCTGATCCTTACTATAGAGGGTGCTAAGTTTTCTGAAAACCAGTTAAAGAAAGCATATGATGAAATAAAGAAAAGGGTAAAGACGATACAACCATTTGATAATGAATTCATTGAGAAAAACCTCAGGATCTACCTTGCCCATAAGAAATTAATAGATGATTATGGGCTTGATTTTGACGGGGTTAAATGCACAATGGAGCTTTCTGATAATTACTGCTCACCCTGTATAGCCCAATCCATGCTTCTTTCTGAAGGGTATATAACAGGATGTACGACCGAACCAAAGGGTTCTCTTATGATGTATATAATGAGCCTTTTATCGGAAGGAGCTATATTCCAGGGTGATATAGAGCAGGTAGACCGGGAAGCTTCCATAGCAAGAATGGCAAGCTGCGGTTCAGCCCCCATAGGATTTGCGGAAAGCCTGGACGAATATAAACTGGTCAAAGGTCCTGAATTAGAAGGGGAAGCAGGAGGCATATCTATAAATGCAGTCGGAAAACCAGGTAGACTTACATTTGGCAGGATAGCCAGGATCGAGGATGAATATGTGATGCAGATAGCTACCGGGGAAGCATATAGGGAAAAGGATTCAGACAAATACAGGGAAGCCCTGGGCTTTTTAAGCCTTCCATATGCTGCTATAAAGCTGGATGGGGATCCTCAAAGATTTGTGGATAATCTAAGGAGCCAGTATATGCATATTTGTTATGATGAGCTTAAGGAAAAGTTGCTGGAAGTTTGCAGGGTTTTGGATATAAGGCCCATCTTGAACCAATAATATTTAGAAATATATGATATGGAGGATGCAATAAAATATGGTTTTTTTCATATTGATGATACTTTCCAATGTATCATTAAGCATCCTCTATAAATTAACAGAAAGACTTAACTGCCGGCCGGAAAAAATTCTTTTAGTGCAGTTTCTATCTGCTACCATCATATCCCTTTTATATGTTTATATCGTAGAAGGTTTTTCTTTTAATATTGCGACCCTTGTGGTCGGATTAATAGGAGGATTGGCTACTTTTGGAGCTGTCTATGCTTTCCTGGTACTTTTAAGACTGGGAAAATTCAGCCTGTCTATTGTTATAGTAAATCTTTCTGTATCAATTCCTATTATAGTATCCATACTCGTATACAGGGAAAAACCTACATTTTTCACTTATATAGCATTTGTCCTTATAATCATGACATTTTACCTTATGTCTGAAAAAGAGGAGAATAAAAAACTCGCAAAAAATAATCGTATATGGATACTGCTTGCTGTACTGTCAATGGTGTTTTCAGGTATTGCTGATACCGGTCCAAAGATCATACAGGAAATGGGACTTAGTGATGTATCAATGACCTATCTGGGGTATAATTATTTCTTTGCTATGATACCTACGATCGGTGTTTCCATAAAAAAGAAAAGTTTTCCGGGAAAGGTGGAGTGGCTTTTAGGAGCCGGTATGGGGATATCAATACTTTTTTCAATGTTTTTTCTGATTTTGACTTTAAGAAGCATTTCCGGGACTATCGTATACCCACTTAATAAGACATTGGTAGATGTCATCATAGTAGTCTTATCTTTTTTTATATGGAAGGAAAGGTTAAGAATAAGGCAGATAATCGGAGTCCTGACTGCGATAGCAGCTGTAATACTTTTAAATATAGGTTAATAGGATTTAAATGGAAAATAGTATGAAAGAAAAAGTGAATACCGGTTTATTATTCAGGATAATCTTTAGTTCCGCTTTGGTCTTTGCCCTGATACAGAATATTCCGGGTCCGCTTATACCTGTCTTTGTTGAGGAATTCGGGATAGGTTATGATGAGATAGGGCTGATCTTCTTTGTAGGACTTTTTTTCGGATTAATATCAGCAACTCTTTTCGGCAGGTTGTCGGATTCTATAAGCAGAAGACTAATAATGATAACTGGTATTATTATATTGCTCACAGGCACTGTTGGAATAGTTTTTTCCTATATTATGCCGCTGTTTATTATATTTTTTTGTATGATGAATATAGGTCTTGGCTGTCTTGAGGCTGGTATGACAACCGCTGTCTCTGAGCTAGGGAAGGGTGCACGCAGCCACTCTCTTACAGTCTATACGGCATTTCTTGGGATAGGTGCATTTTTAGGACCGGTTATTTTATTTTTTGTATTGTATTTTGACTTATGGTGGCGCCTTATTTATATATTAACAGCCGTTCTATTTTTAATACCTCTTATATTATTTTTTAAAACAAATTATCCTGAAAAAAACCCGGCATACAATCCTTCCAGAATAGGTTATAGGGATATAGCCAGGCCAGCTATTTTATACGGAGCCCTGGCTGTGATATTTCATAATGGGGTCATTATTATTGTAGGTACCTGGCTTACCACTTATCTATTAGCTTTTGATCTGTATATCGGCTATTCTTCGATACTCCTGGCCTTCTACTGGATCGCGGTCATACTGGGAAGGTTGATCACACAAAAGGCTATAAAAATAATCAATGAAAGACTCTATCTTGTTTTAACTGCACTCCTTGCTACTGTTTCCATGGCATTTATTGCTTTTTCAAGCATACTTATAGTTAAAATAATATTTACATTTATTCTAGGAGTATCTCTAGGGGGAGTTTTTCCGCTGATCATTTCAAATATGTTTTCTGTTTTTCCAGCTGCGCCAGGAAGGATCTTTAGTATTCTGGGTTTCATAGGTTATGGTGCTGTGATGATATTTCAATTAATAACAGGTTTTATTGCTGAAAGATTTGGAGAAGAATATATAGTCTATATACAATTTGGCAATAGTCTATTGTGTCTTGTTTTTATAATACTACTTGTAAGATCCAGGAAAAGTGAAACAGCCGGCATTTAGAAAAATTCATCTTAAACCGGACATGTATGGATTCATTGTTTTAAATAGTCATTTTCTTGTTTGAAATTAATTTTTTTGAGGTTTTCATCAGCTTTCTTTGACTTTTCGAAGGTATCTCTTTTTCTAAAATAAAATATCCTTATAATCATTAATGTGCCCACTAGAAGGACGATACTTACCGCTATACCGATAATAAAGAACATCTTACTGATCTCCTGATCTATTTCTTTCTAACATGAAGACGGCATTCAGCCTTTTCACGATTGATAATATAATAATCTACCTCAAACCCATGCTTTTCAATTACTTCATTATAAAGGGCAGGGCAGTGGCCGCAATAATCCTTATAAGGGTCAACATGAGTATTTAGAAGTTTTCCCATGGACGGGCAATAGTGCATATCTATAATAAATTCATCATCAGTCAATGTGAGGTAGTATCTTCCGCCTTCTTCCCCCAGTGTCTTTGACCAATATTCATACATACCCTTAAGTCCTTTTTCTTCCACTATTTTGTCTATCTTCTGGCAGTATGTCTCCCTTATTCCGGCCCATAATCTGTCTACTTCTTTTTTACCATGATTATCGTCAAGGTATCTGAATAATTCATTGTAAAAAAGAATAAACTCATTTGCTGATATCATTATTTCCTCCAGAACTTCTGTATGCATTTTCCATTTTCCTGATCATATTCTACTGAAAATTCATAGCCGCATTCATCGGCAATTGATTTATTTACAAGTTCTGTAGAGCAAAGGCAAAAATCTTTATCAATATCTGAACCTGTATCCTTCATCTGCCATATAGCCGGGCATTTTTCTACTTTAAATATTACTTCCCGGCCATCATCGGAATCAAAGCTAAATTTACCGCCTTCCATTCCGAAAACTCTTTTATAATGTTTTTCGATCTCAGGAAGTCCGTTTTTTTTGATCCTGTCAATAAGAGGGCGGTATAGATATTTTGAAGAATCTGAAAAAAACTTCTTCATATTGTCTTCACCATGATTTTCCCTCATGTATTTTATGAGGAAACTCATTACTGAATGGAAATCCTTATGTACTGATTGGGAATAAATATATTCATCCATTTGACCCCCTGGTTTTTATATTGATACAAACAATAATAATATATTATTGGTAAGATATCCATACCACTATTCGAGGAAGAATAAAAAGAGTTTATTATAAATTTTTATTCTACAGCCATTATATTATTGATATCTAAAAGATAAGGGGGAAGAATAGCCTGAATATCATTTAAGGGGAGAACACTTTTATCCAGATCGATGCCAAGTGTTTTTGAAATAAACTTTCTCCTCTTTTCCACCCTTTTCTTAAGTCCGGGGTACTTTCTTTTAATATCTGACTTTAGTCTGTCTCCTGCCAGGACGAGCCCATCCTCAAGGATCAGATCAGTATTATATTTTCTATAATGTGAGAAATAATCACACTGGATGGCCATGCCTGAATGAAGTATTTCTCTGGAAAACCTATAAACAGGTGAATTGGTCCATTCGTCATAATGGATAAGATGTCCTGGATTCAGGTCAACACCAAAATCCGGGTCTTCTACAAAATCTGCTACCGACCCGTAAAGCTCACCGCCGGTTATACCTATCTTAATGGTCTGGTACCAGTTTACGATGCTTCTAAAGTAAGGGATATAAAATTCACAAATTATTTCTGGATATAATGATTCAAGTCCGGCCCTATTCTGGACAGCTATTCCAGACCGGGCTATACATGAGCCCCATAAAGCCGTTCCTATTACCAGTTTATCACCTTCTTTTAATACAGATCCCCTGTCAGGCAAGCCGATCTCTGTAAGCCTGTCATAACCGAATTCTATTCCCCATGGAACAAAGAATGGTAGTTCTCCCCGGTATTCAAAAAGAGATGATGCTTCTATCTCATCCATTCCGGGTCTTAGATTTTTCAATATATTATATATTCCATAAGATGATATACCTGCTGAATACTCAAGGAATGCAATATCTTCTGCATCTATATTATTTCTCATGCCACAAACAGAATCAGTCATTATCTGAGTTACATTGCTTAGACCCTCTCTCCCGGCTATAGCCTGGAGGCTCTCAATAATATAATGAGGTATATCAAATATCTGTTCAGGATCCTTATAAAAAGGATAATACTTATTTCCTATTATTCCTGTCGTATCTTCCTTTTTTATACCTGTTTCCTCAAGTACTTTTTTAAGGTCTATGGATCTGCTGTGAGGCTGTCCCTGCAGACTGAAAGGTTGAAACAGGACAAGGTTTAGTTTTTTATAGGGAGATGCCTTGCAAAATGAAAGCATTTCATTGCCAGAAATAAAGAAATGAATCCCGGACAGGTTAAGGACCAGCAATCCCTGTTCAAATTTTAAATTGATACCTGTCAGATAGTTTATATTCGAGAAATTAGCCATATCCCCATAGACAACTATATGGTCAAGTGACCTTTTGGCCATTATATCTTCAAGCCTTGTGATCCTTTCCTGGTATATATCTTCAGTGAATTCAGGACGTTCCAGGGGTTTCTCCAGTTCCGGAAGATCTATTTCTTTTACGATTATTTTTAATTCCATTTTTCCATTATTTATATTTATAAAAACCTTCCCCTGTTTTTTTCCCCAGTTTTCCTGAACTGACCATTTTCTTAAGTAGATCAGAGGGTTTGAATTCTGAGTCACCAAGATCCCTGTAAAGATTTTCCATAATATCCAGACATATATCGAGGCCTATATGGTCAGCCAGCTCAAGTGGGCCCATCGGATGATTTGCCCCCAGCTTCATGGCTTTGTCTATATCATCTCTAGAAGCAGCTGCTTCAGAAAGAAGGTCTACTGCTTTATTGATATAAGGTATCAGCAGTCTGTTTACAATAAAACCTGGAGAATCATTTACTTCTACCGGTTCTCTATTGATACTTTTGAGAAGATCCATGATTTCATTTTTTACTTTTTCTGAAGTCTTCTCTCCTGTAATGACTTCGATAAGTGGAAGTAGTGGTGCAGGATTGAAAAAATGAAGCCCCATAAATCTTCCGGGTTTTTTAAGCCCTGAGGCAAGTCTATTGATTGAAAAAGATGATGTATTGGATGTTATTATGGTATGTTCAGGCACTATTTTTTCGATCTTTTCCAAAAGTTCTTTCTTTATCTGAAAGTCTTCTTTTACCGTTTCGATGACAAAAGACATATCTTCTAGTGTCTCCAGGCTGGTTGTAGTGTTCAGATTACTTAAATAAGTATCCCTATCCTCAGGGTTTATCTTTTCTTTTTTTAAAAGTTGTGAATAAATATCCCTTATTCTTTTTACAGCTTTCTTTAATATTTCATCATCTATATCAAGTAGGGTCACCTTAAAACCTGCTTGTATAAAGACCTGGGCAATGCCTGTGCCCATGGTTCCCGCTCCTATTATTGCCAGACTTTTTTTCATAACTATTAATTTATTATGGATTTGTCACACTAATAAATATGTTTTTAGACCAGTTTTGACAGATCATTTCTCTCTCATCACATCTTCTTGAAAGATAGTCATATCCATCTGTTTTATGTTAGCATTTATCAAAGGTTTAAATTCCATCTGTCCTATAACATCCTTTTCCGTGTCTATTCCGGGTGCTAACTCCATGAGCTCAATGCTGCGTCCTGCAAGCCTAAATACTGCCCTTTCAGTGACATATAATATATCCTGTGAAATATCTGCAGCATATTCACCGCTGAAAGTTATGTGCTCAACTTTTCTTATAAACTTTTTATGCTTCCCCTCATTTAATATCTTAACCCTGCCGTCTTTTATATTTATTTTTAGTCCTCCAGATGTAAAAGTCCCGCAGAAAACAACTTTTTTTGAGTTCTGGCTTATATTTATAAATCCCCCACATCCTGCAAGCCTGCCGCCGAATTTTGAAACATTGACATTTCCCTGTTCATCTACCTCGGCAAGACCAAGGAATGCTATATCAAGCCCTCCGCCATCATAGAAATCAAACTGATAAGGCTGGTCTATTATTGCTTCAGGATTATAGGATGCTCCAAATGACAGCCCGCCTGCAGGAATGCCTCCTATGGCTCCTGCTTCAACTGTTATTTTTATTAGTTCAGCTTTTCCTTCTTCATTGGCAATCATTGAGATCCCTTCCGGCATTCCTATACCAAGATTTACTATGGCAGTACCAGTTATCTCACTAAAGGCTCTTCTTGATATTATTTTTCTTTCATCAAGGCTTAGGGGAGGTATATCACCGGGAGGTATTCTTTCCTGGCCGCTGAAGGCTGGATTATATTCCTCACCATATGTCTGCCAGTGGTCGGACTTATCTGCAACGACTATATGGTCTACAAAAATAGATGGTATCTTTATCATCCAGGGACTCTGCGTACCGCTGTCTACTATCCTTTCCACCTGGGCCATTACAATACCTCCGCAGTTTTTTACAGCCTGTGCTATTGACAGCATCCCAAGGGAGCCGGCTTCCTTTTCCATGGAGATATTCCCATATTTGTCAGAACTTGTCCCCCTGATAAAGGCAATATTTATAGGAAACGCCCTATAGAATAGTTTTTCCTTATCATCTATGCTGATAAGTTCCACTATGTCTTCAGTGGTCACTGAATTAAGCTTCCCACCTGATATCCTGGGATCGACAAATGTCCCCAGTCCCACATGAGTTATTATTCCGGGTCTTTTTGCCGCAATCTCCCTGTAAAGATGTGATATCACTCCCTGGGGAAGATTATATGCCTCAATCTTTTCCTCCAGTGCAAGCTTTCCCATTTTTGGCGCAAGCCCCCAGTGTCCTCCGATGACTCTTTTTACAAGACCCTCGTGAGCAAGATGATTAATGCCTTTGTCTTTTCCGTCTCCCTGCCCGGCTGCATAGACTATGGTCAGGTTTTTAGGAGTACCTGTATTTATAAACCTCTGCTCAAGTGTTCTTGTAAGGGCTTCGGGATGGGCTATGCCTACAAATCCGCCTATACCAATACAGTCATGATCTTTTATTTTTCCAATTGCTTCCTCTGCTGATATTATTTTTCCCATCAGGTCAAATACCCTCCGTTTATGCTTATTACCTGGCCTGTAATATACGAGGCTTCTTCTGATGAAAGATATGCCACCAAACTTGCTATTTCCTCAGGTTTACCAAAACGTCCGGCCGGGATCTTTTTCAGTATCTTTCCCTTTACTTTATCGGGTATGGCATCGGTCATATCTGTCTTTATAAATCCGGGAGCAATGGCATTGACTGTTATGTTCCTGGCTGCTGATTCCAGGGCAAGAGCTTTTGTAAAGCCAATAACAGCAGCTTTTGATGCTGCATAATTAGTCTGGCCGATATTGCCGGATATACCTACAACTGAAGAGATATTAATTATCCTGCCATAACTATTTTCTCTCATATTTTCTATTGCAGCCCTGGTACAGTTATACATCCCCCCGAGGTTTACATCTATTACTTTTTGCCAGTTGCTATCTTCCATCTTATGAAAAAAACTGTCTCTAGTGATACCGGCATTATTTATAAGTATGTCTATTTTGGCCACTTTCTTAAAAACAAACTCAAACATATTGTCAACGCTTTGTTTGTCTGTTATATCAGCGGCATACATAAAGCTTTTGCTGTTTAACTTTTTTATATCCATAAGAGTCTTGGAAAGACTCTCCTCATCAAGGTCATTTATGATAGTAATGCAGCCCTCGCCTGCAAGCCTTTTTGCTATAGCTGAGCCCAGGCCTTTTGCAGCTCCTGTAATAATTGATATTTTTTTATTAAGTTTATCCATCATGTCCTTTCGATTATTGTGGCCATACCTTCACCTGAACCTATACATAGAGAAGCAAGACCGAGCCTGCTGCCTCTCTTTATCATCTCATGCAGCAGAGTTACAATGATCCTTGAGCCGCTGGCACCGATGGGGTGCCCAAGAGCTATGGCCCCGCCGTTTACATTTACTATACTTTTGTCTATTCCCAATTTTTCCAGCACTATCAATGCCTGAGCAGCAAATGCCTCATTAAGTTCTGCAAGCTCTATATCTTTTAGTTTTAGTCCGGCTGTTTTAAGTGCGATTTCAGTAGCATGGATGGGAGCCGTGCCGAAATACTCAGGTTTTACTCCGATTTCAGATATTGACAGTATTTTTGCCAGCGGTTTAAGGCTAAACTTTTCTACGGTTTCTTCAGATGCAATAATAAGTGCCGCTGCTCCATCATTTAACCCGGACGCGTTTCCAGCAGTCACTGTACCCTGCGGATTAAATGCAGGCCTTAATGCCGAGAGTTTCTCAAGAGTTGTATCTTCCCTGGGATGTTCATCACCTGTGAGCCGGGCGACCTCTTTCTTTTTTACAGCATATTCTACCGGGACTATTTCTTCTTTAAATCTTCCGCTTCCAGTAGCTTTTACTGCTTTTTGATGGCTTTTTAGACTAAATACATCCTGGTCTTTTCTTGATATATTAAATTTTTTTGCCAGATCATCCACCAGGCTTCCCATATGGATATCATTAAAAGGACACCACAGCCCGTCTTTTATCATCTCATCGGTTATCTTATCATCACCCAGCTTATAGCCCCACCTAGCACCATTTACAAGATATGGTGCATTTGACATGGATTCCATACCTCCGGTTATGTACAGACCACCATAATCTGCCAGTATATTCCTATATGCTATATCTACAGCTTTCATACCGGATCCGCAGACTTTGTTTACTGTAAATGCAGGCGTGCTGTCTGCAAGTCCGGCATTAAGTGTGCATTGCCTGGCAGGATTCTGTCCCAGTCCGGCCTGGAGTACATTTCCCATTATGACTCCATCTACTATGCTCTCCGGGATCTTATTTTTATTAATCAGATGTCTTACCAGAAGGGTTCCAAGTTCTATTGCACCTGTGCTTTTAAGCGATCCGCCGAAATTGGCTATCGGAGTCCTGGCAGCATCAATTATATATGCTTTTTTCATCAGAGCTGACCCACTTTAGTGCTTTGAATTTAAATAAGTCTTATATTTAAATATAGTATATAATTTTGGTTATCACAAGACTACCTTTAGCATTAATGTGATGATAAAGTTTTTGTAGTATAATCTATACGCATAATCATAGACTGATATGCACGGATCATAAAATTATTTTTGTCACAGTTTAAATATCATATCAGACTAAAAGGGAAATTAATTGAAGGATAGTAAAAAGCGTTTTTGTACACTAAAAGATGTTGCCAGGGAAGCAGGGATCTCATATGCTACTGTTTCAAATTATATAAACCGCAGAGAACTTCTGAATGATAAAACTGCTGATAGAGTAAGAAAAGCAATTGATAAATTGAAGTATAAGCCTGCGGTCACTGCAAGGCATCTAAAGCTTCAGGAGACTAATACTATAGGCATCGTAGTGCCTGATATAGTCAATAACTATTTTGCAATAATTGTAAAAACAGTAGAAGAGATAATGAGGCAGAACGGATTTGAAACAGTGATATATAATACGAATTATCTGCCCGAGGAAGAAGAAAAAGCTATAGATTTCTTTATATCAAAAAGGATAAGAGGACTTGTGCTCATGTCTATCCAGAGTGAGTTTAAGTATCTAAAATCCATAATTGAAAATCATAAACTCCCTGTAGTAGTAATAGACAATTATGTAAAGGGGCTTGGGAGCTGGACCATCATACAGGATAACTATAATGGTGCATACAAAATAATAGAACATTTGATAAAAGACCATGGATATGCTGACATCGCTTTTATAAGTTCAGATTCAAAAGTTGCTACTGTCCAGGAGAGGATAAAGGGATACAGGAAGGCTTTAGAGGATAATGACCTGACTGTAAATGAAAATTACCTGATAGAAGGAAAATATGATCCAATGCATGGTTACAGAGCGACCTTAAAATTATTGGATATGGATAAACCTCCAAGGGCTATATCCGCTTCCACCTCTATGTATTCCATTGGAATACTAAAAGCTATCCACGAGAGGGACTTAAGAATACCTGAGGATATTGCGGTAACTTCTTTTGAGGATTATGATTTTGCAGAAGTCACCAACCCTACAATAACAGCGCTTAAAAGAGTGGATTACCGCATGGGAAGAGAGGGAGCGAGAATATTGATCGATATATTAAATGGAAAAAGAAAGATAAAAAAACAGATAATAAAGATCGAGACTCCTTTAATAAAAAGGCGTTCATGCGGATGTGATGTATAAGATCTTAGGGAAACATAATAAATCAAGTTATAATAATTCTTATTGATTTTTATTGTATTTTTGATAGTATTTATTGTACAGGCATCAAGTGTAAGTATGTGAGGGTTAATTTTATAAAGTGATTTATATAATATAAATATTTCATTTGGTGCAGATCCAGAAAAAAAGATGAGGAAAAAATCCAGCTTAAATTAAAGACTTTTTTAAGAATATAGGAATTTAAACGTTTAAAATTACAAAAATTATAATAATAAAAAAGATATTGACAAAAAAAAGAGATTAACATACATTATGAGGTAAGGTAGTCTTACCAATTATTGAAGATATATCAAACTATATTATTTAAAAAGCACAATTAAGACTTATTTAATTTAGTTTTAAAAGGAAAAACTAAATGCAATAGGAGGGGGTGATTCTATAGAGAAATCAAATTGAGATCTGATCATATATCCTATGGGGACAAAATTATATTGTTAGATCTCATAGTGGCTATGCTACTAAAGTTATAGAAAAACGGAATGGAGGTTCAAATGAAGAAAGTATTAATATGGATGCTTGCGGTAATTTTTATAGTGTCTCTCACTATAACAAGTGCTGCTTGTAAAGGAGAAGTAGTAGAGGCAGTTGAAGAGGTAGTAGAAGAAGTGGAAGAAGTAGTAGAAGAAGCTGAAGAAGCAGTAGAAGAAGCTGACGAAGAAGTAGCTGAAGAAGCAGCACCCGATAAAACATTCTGGGAAATGATCCAGGGTGGGGATTTTGATTTTTCAGGAGTCACGATAAACTACCTGTTTCAGGGTGGTGTAGCTTATGACGACTATATTGAAGCCTGTGTAATAGAGTTTGAACAGCTTACTGGTGCAAAAGTAGTAGCTGATCCGACTCCATGGGAAGCACAGATGCCCAAGATCGTTAATGACGTCACCACTGGTGCAAATAGGTATGATGTATTCGAAGGCGATATCGAATTCCAGTATGGTCTCTATGCATACATGGAAGAACTTACACCTTATATCGAAAAATACAATGTGAGCCTGGATGGTTATTTTGACCCGATGTATACATTTGGTGAATGGAGCGGACTTGGTAGATTTGGTCTTCCTCACAGCACTGGCATATCTTCAATAGTCATAAGGACAGATATATTTGATGCTGCTGGTATTTCCTATCCATTTGATACCTGGGAAGATTTTTATGCCGGGATAGAAGCAGTACAGGATCCGGATAATGGGTTCTATGGAACATCATTTGCCGGTGTTAATGCTCAGCTGGTCAAAATGTTTCTTGCAAGGTACTGGGGACAGAATAAAGCAGTATTTAATGCAAACTGGGGTGCCCAGGTCAATAGTCCTGAAGGTATTGCTGCTACCGACCTGATGGTCAAGTATAAAGAGTATGCTCCTCCAGGAGTACAGGGCTGGGATCTACCTGAAGCAGCAGCAGCATTTCTCCAGGGAGACACTGCAGTATATGAAAACTGGTACACTATGCTTGCTGGAATTATCGACAATCCGGATGAATCCAATATTGTTGATAAATGGACAGTCGTTCCCGCACCCGGCGGAGGACCCAGTGGAAACTTCACACAGCATAATATAGACATACTAAAGAATTCCCAGAATAAAGATGCTGCGTTTGTCTGGGCAGCATATGTCACTTCTGAGGAAAGACAAGTACTATGGGCAATGGATGAAGTAAATGAGGGCGCTAAAGGCTTTGACTATGCAAGGACTGCACCCTGGACCGAAGTAAGACTGCCTGCACTTCCTCAATTGCAGGGTAACTTTGATGCTCTTCAGGCAGGCGTTCCTATAGTTGCAGGACTGCCTCAATGGCTTGAAGCTTTCATGTCCATAGGTGAACATGTTGGTGAAGCTATGAACGGAAACCTTACATCCGCAGAAGCAATGGAGGGCCTGCAAACAACACTGGAAGGAATCATAAATCAGGCTATACCGCCATATCCAAGTGTTGAGCCACTATATGTAGAGTAATCTTGATTATGATTGCTTGATAAAAACTCTATTACAGAGTTGTGAATAACTTTTTGCGTCTCCTGTATTTTAAGCAGGAGACGCAAAACAAATCTAAAAATAGTAAGGAGATTTGCAACAGGTGGCTTTTTTAAAAAGAGAAAAACCAGGAATTAAAGTCCTGACCATAGACTATTCTCATGAAAGAGCTGTATTATGGTTATTTTTATCTCCAGCTCTTATTTTTTTACTTTTCGCTTATGTATATCCTATACTTTATTCGTTCTATATGAGTTTTTTTCAGTATAACCGGATTATCCCGAATTCAGTTCCGGTTTTTAACGGAATTAAAAACTTCATCGATCTTGCTAAAGACCCGAAAGTAATCGACAGTCTTATAAGGACTGTATCTTTTGTGGGGGTCACAGTAGTAGTAGAATTTATTTTTGGAATGCTGATAGCCCTTCTTATCACTTCCACACTTAGAGGCATGCAATTTTTAAGAGGTTTCTTCCTGATACCGCTTATGATGACCCCGGTTGTTGCAGGTACTCTGTGGAGGACACTTTTTTCTTCCTTATACGGACCTATAAATTACTTCCTTAATCTTATCGGTATTCCCGGCCAGGAATGGTTGGGTAGTGCGACCCTTGCCCTTCCGTCGATTATGGCGGTTGAGGTATGGCAGCAGACACCTATTGTCATTTTTATTTTGGCTGCGGGAATACAGTCACTACCAGTTGATATTTATAAATCTGCATCAGTAGATGGAGCCAGCAAATGGCAGGTATTTACAAGGATCACATTGCCTCTGTTAAAGCCTGTATTTTTTGTGGCCCTCCTCCTGAGGATAATGGATGCTTTCAAGATCTTTGACACGGTATATGTAATGACCTACGGGGGACCGGGGAAAGCAACCGAACTTATTTCTATGTTCATATATAAAGAAGGTTTAAAATACTTTAAGATCGGCAGGGCTTCCGCTCTGTCAATAATGTTTTTAATACTGATATTTTTAATATCCATTAATTTCCTGCGAAGAATCCAGAAGCAGCAATTATAATAATACCAGAAAGGAATATGGATTAGATGACGACTTTAAATGCAATTGATAGCCTGGGTATTATTTCCAGGTATAATAAAAGAAGGATTGTAGAAAAAATATTAATGTATTTAGTCATAGCCATAGTTATTATTGGGGTTACTTTCCCTTTTTACTGGTTGGTAATTACTTCTATTAAGTATGGAATAGATCAGCAGACTTATCCTCCAATATTATTTCCTTCAAGAGTAACATTTGAAAGCTATATCAATGTTTTTACCAAAGGTGGACTTGGGAGGAACCTGGCAAACAGCTTGATTACCTCTATATCTACGACCTTTCTCGCAGTTCTATTTGGAGCTCTTGCTGCATATGCGCTCGCAAAGACGTATATAGGCCAGAAACTCAGAAATATATTCTTGCTTGGTGTCCTTATAATCAGGATATTTCCCCCGGTAGTAACTACTATGCCCTATTTTCTGATAATAACGAGAATCGGCCTTTATGATACCCAGATATCGATGATAATCACTTATGTTGCTTACTGCGTACCTTTCAATATTTGGCTTATGCTTGGTTTTTTCCAGGAAATGCCACACGAGATCGAAAAAGCAGCCATCGTAGATGGTTGTAGTATATGGCAGAGGTTTTCAAAAGTCACTTTGCCACTGGCACTCCCGGGTCTGGCAGTTACCTCTGTATTTTGCTTTATAATGGCCTGGAATGAGTTTCTGTATGCATCGGTACTTACTTCACAGAATGCAAAGACACTGCCTGTTGTAGTGGCCGGATTTATTTCAGACCAACGTATTGAATGGGGGCCCATGACAGCAATAGGAGTCATGATGGTAATACCCGTTCTTATTTTTGCAATATTTACACAAAAATATCTGGTCAGGGGTCTGACCTTTGGAGCCGTAAAAGGATAATTTAAAATTTTTTTGGAGGTGCTATAGTGGCCGAGATCTTATTTGAAAATATAACGAAAAAGTTTGGTAAAGTAACAGCAGTTGATAATTTTAACCTTACCATAAAGGATGAAGAGTTCCTCACACTGGTCGGTCCTTCCGGCTGTGGGAAATCTACTACTCTTAATCTCCTGGCAGGATTAGAAGATCCGACTGAGGGTTTGATCTATATTGATGGGAAAGTAGCAAATATCCTCCCTCCAGGTAAAAGGGATATAGCAATGGTGTTCCAGTCATATGCCCTTTATCCGCATATGAATGTCTATAGCAATATTGGTTTCGGTCTCCGTGTAAGAGGTATGAAACGTGATGTGATCGAAAAGAAGGTAAATGAGGCCACAAAGCTATTAGGCATACATGATCTTCTTGACCGAAAACCAGGAGAGCTCTCAGGAGGGCAAAGGCAAAGAGTAGCCCTGGGAAGAGCAATAGTAAGAAGTCCGAAAGTGTTCCTCCTGGATGAGCCTCTATCAAATTTAGATGCCAAACTGAGGATACAGATGAGGGCTGATCTAAGGATCCTATTTGAAAGGCTCAAAGGTACTGTTGTGTATGTAACCCATGACCAGGCGGAAGCAATGACACTTTCTGACAGGCTGGTAATCATGAAAGACGGACTTATCCAGCAGGTAGGAGAGCCCGACAAGGTATATGATTACCCGGAAAATTTATTTGTAGCAGGATTTCTTGGAAGCCCAACGATTAATTTCATTAATTGTATTCTTGAGCAAAGAAATGGTTCTGCATATCTGAAAAGTAAAAAATTTGAGATCAAATTAGAGAATAAGCAGCTTGCAGATATTAAAAAAGTATCCAAATCCAATGAGCTCATAATGGGGATAAGGCCTGAAGATGTAAGGGTGGCAAAAGAAGGGTGCAGTATCAGCTGCGAGATAGAAGTAATAGAAAATATGGGTTCAGGGTCCATATTTTACTTCAGGGTAGGGGAGGATAGGATAGTAGCTACTACTGAAAGAATAGAAGCAAGTTTTTCAAGTCATGATGATTGTATGATCGGGTTTAATCTGAACAAATTACATGTGTTTGACAGAAAGACTGAGATCGCTGCTTTTTGATCAAGTAATATTTTTTAATAATTTCATTTTCCAGCTTGGAGGGTCAGCTGGAATTTGATTATATCAAATGTTAGTGGTTTGATTTACACTTACTTCTTTATTCAATATTTATTGCATCAAAGGAGAATGATTGAATTCCCAACAAAGAATATGTCTTGCACTAGACCACAAAGCTCCAGACAGGATACCTCTTGACCTGGGTTCAATGTATGAATCTTCTATTGTTAAATCCACATATACTAAGTTGAGAAAATATCTTGGTCTTGCCATTGATGAAGAGTTAGATCTTTTTGATGTGATACAGCAGCTTCCCGTACTTGAAGAGGATCTGCTTGAATATCTTAAGGTAGATGCCAGGGGAATATACCCGGGTCCATCATCAAGATGGAAACTTGATATAAGACAAGAGGGCAATTACAAATATTTTATAGATGAATGGAAAATAAAATGGTTTATGCCCTTGAAAAAAGGTTATTACTATGATGCACGTTTCCACCCCATGAAAGAACTTGAGCTCGAGGGGATAAAGGATTTTAATTACCCGGATTTTTCCGATCCGTCCAGATACAGTGAGCTAAAGGAAAAAGCATCAGGCATAAAAGAAAAAGGATATGCCCTCGTAAGCGGAGCCGGAATCGGTATTATGCTGATGTGTTCCTGGCTAAGGGGAATGGAACAATTTTTTATAGATATGGCAACAAATAAAAAACTGGCAAATTATCTGCTGGACCGTGTGACTGAAGGGGCATGCACTGCATGGGAGAACTCTCTGGCAGAAATAGGAGACCCCTTGGATATTGCACATACTGGTGATGACCTGGCAAACCAGCTGGCTCCCATGATATCAATGGATATGTTTGAAGAGCTGTTAAAACCACGATATAGGAAAATAATAGATACAATAAAGAAGCATACAGATGCCAGTATAAGTTTCCATACCTGTGGAAGTGTATATAAATTCATACCGCACCTGATAGATATTGGTATAGATATTCTTAATCCCGTGCAGGTATCAGCAGTTGATATGGATACTAAAAAATTAAAAAAAGAATTTGGAAATGATATTGTTTTTTGGGGCGGAGGATGTGATACACAAAAAGTCCTGCCCTATGGTACTCCTGATGAGGTAAGGGAAGAAGTCAGAAGCAGGATAGATGATCTTGCAGAGGGTGGCGGTTTTGTATTTAATCAGGTCCATAATATTCAGGCAGGAGTACCTCCAGAGAATATAATGGCAATGTATGAGACTCTTTGGGAATATGGTAAATATTAATAATTCTTATATAAATGGATCAATGATATAGACCGGAGGGAAGTATAAATGACAAAAATAGCATTTATTAGAATAGCTCATAAAGACTATCAGAGCGATATGAGCAGGGAAAAAGGAATAGAAGCATTAAAAAATATTAAACAGGATGGGATTAAATACTTTACCAATTCAGAACCTCTTGTAGATCCGGTAGAGGCAAGGAAGTTTGCATATAAGGTACTTGCGGAAAATGTAGATGGAGTCCTTCTATACTTTGATACCTGGGCGGAACCTTCAGTAGCAATGTCAGTCGTACTGGAACTTAAGCATCTTCCTCTGGCAATATGGGGTACACCGATGTTTGAATATAAGGGTGAACTGGAATCTACGGGCTCATTTGTAGCCATCGCAGTATTTTCGGGATCATTAAAGAGGCTCGGGATAAGTCATAAGTATATCCATGGCGCAGTAGACGATAAAAACATCATAGAAGATATAAAAAGATTTATAATGATCGCAAAGACCATAAAAGCTCTCAGGGCTACCAGGATCGGATTGGTGGGATATGCAGCCATGAGCATATATTCGGGTACTTTCGATCAGTTGATGTTAAGG